>SDBV01000925.1_pt1 | contig 42979 bp, 40 predicted proteins | sample 2277081 | NCBI WGS metagenome assembly SDBV01 (sample SAMN10402039, study PRJNA504765) | marine sediment metagenome | isolation source: marine sediment core GS10_PC15, 223 cmbsf | place: Arctic Ocean: Southern Knipovich Ridge | collected 2010
AGCATTTCTTGATTTAGCTGCTGCAATACAGGATGCTTCACCAATTCCCAAATTGTTCAAAAGATCTAATGTGAATTTATATTCATCATCATTTAAAATAATTTTATTTATTTCTCTACTTTTTAATAATTCATTAATAATTTTTATTTTATTAAAGCCTTTAGATATACTTATTTCCAATTCTAAGAATATTTCATTAGTAATGAATATATTATTCTTATACATATTTATAAGAACATTTACAGAATCTGCCAGTATGAAATTTGATAAAGTTACAGTATCAAAAATATACTTATGCATTTTTTACATCTTCTTCTACATATGAATTATTCTGTAATATATCATGCTCGTTCAACCAGTTTCTTAATTCCAGCACATGCATTCCCATAATTTCTGAAAGTTTACCTATACTAATATATCCGCCCCGATAAGCTTCCAGTGCCTGTTTATGAGTAATATTTAGTGCAGAAAAGTCCACCTGATAGCATGCATTAATAGCATTTCGCACAAGCTCTCCAACAGATTTACCTTTTACACTGGCAAGATTTTTTAAGTTTTTGGCAATATCCTGTTTTATTTTTACATGAATAGTAGTCAGATTTTCCATTATACCTCTCCATCTACATATATAGCTGATCTGGTATATTATAATACTTCTTTACTTAATTGTCTATTAAATTAAGGGGATATATATGTATCCATATTCTATCTTAAAAACGACTTTCCATTTTTAACCGCAGGCACATTAAAATAATCGGTTAAAGTCTGCGCAATATCATAAAATCCATCCCGAATACCAAGATCTTTATTTTTAAATCTGTTGTCTTTAAAATAAGCAAGAAGTGGTACATATTCTCTTGTATGATCTGTACCTTTAAAAGACGGATCGCAGCCGTGGTCTGCTGTAATTATAAGAAAATCATCTTCTTTTAAAGAATCCATAACCTCGGGCAGCCAGCTGTCTATCTCCGTTACTGCATTAAAATAGCCCTGTACATCACGCCTGTGGCCGTAATGCATATCCGTATCTACAAGATTTACAAATATAAAACGGTCTATGGTTGTTTTTGTACTTAAAACTTCCAATGTCCGATTCATACAATCCGGATTGCCTTTATCCGGATAATTACGAGTAATACTCTTTTCATTAAATATATTCCCTATTTTGCCTATTCCAACTGTTTCTACACCGTTTTCCTGTAAATGCTCCAATATACTTTTGGAAGGAAGAGCTATACTAAAGTCCCTTCGTTTTTTTGTACGCTTAAAACTCCCGGGTTCCCCTGTAAACGGACGGGCTATTACACGGGCTACTTTTAAGGGATCACAGAGCTTTCTTGCAACTTTACAGAGCTCATATAGTTTTTTCAAAGGAATTACAGAATCATGCGCTGCAATCTGGAAAACTGAGTCTGCAGAAGTATATACTATTGGTTTGCCTGTTTTTATGTGCTCAGAACCAAGTTCTTCTATTATTTTTATACCTGATGCTGCTTTATTACCTAAAACATCAAGGCCTGTTTCCTTCTTAAACGCACTTATTAAATCTTCCGGGAATGAAGGATAGTCGGGCTTAAAAGTATGAAAAGATTTGTCCAGCAGTATGCCTGCAATTTCCCAGTGGCCTGTAGTAGTGCCTTTTCCTGGGGATTTTTCCATCATAGCACTAAAACCTGCAAGAGGATGCATTACAGGTTCGCAGCCCGGCAGAATGTTTCCTGCAATTTCACTGCAGTTACCAAGACCGAGTTTTTTTAAAACAGGCCATTTAGGCCCTTTTACTGATTCACAGATATGAAGAGCTGTATTTGATCCACTATCACCGTATTTACCTGCATCCGGTGATTCACCAATTCCAAAACTGTCTATAACAATAATTGCTGCCTGCATATTTTATCCTTACTTAGAATCTGATATGTCATCGTATTTCATATCGTATTTAAATCTTTTATCCGTATAGTTATTAATTTTTCCGGATCTTCCTGCTAAACTGTTTTTGTACAGACTGATTCAAGAGAGATATAATTAACAGCAAGCCTTTCGCATCCCATCTTAAAAAAGAACTCCGCTTTATTATAATCCCTGATACCACCGCTTGCTTTAACCTTAATTTTCCCGGAAGATGATTCTAACATAGCTTTTATTACCTCTTCTGTTGCTCCTTCGCCTGTAAAACCTGTTGAAGATTTAACATAGTCCGCTTCTGCTTTAATTGCAATTTCAGTAGCTTTTTTTATTTCATCTATATTGAGCATCGAGGTTTCTAAAATTACCTTTAATATTACACCTGCAGGCTTTGTAATTCTGCTTACTGCAAGTATATCTGCCACCACATCTTCCCACATTCTAGATCGTATAAAACCGTAGTTTACTACCATATCAATCTCTTTTACACCTTTTTTTACATAGAGTTCCGCTTCACTTGCCTTACTTTCAGATAAAACTGCTCCATGTGGAAAACCGAGCACACATGAGGCAACAGAATCTGTGTTTTCGCACATTTTAACTGCAAGATCTATATCACACGGCCGGACGCACACAGATTTAACATTATATTTAAGGCACTCTGCAATTGCATTCTCTACAACACTTCTTGATAATTCAGGTTTTAATACTGATGCATCAATATATCTATTAATTTCTTTCATTTCTTATACACCTTTTATTTTATAGAATAATATATCAATTTTTTATCTTCCGGTTTTTTGTCTGTTATTGTTACTGCATTCTGAAACCGGGAAACAGCCTCATTAAAATATATTTTATTATTTACATGAAAACCAGCAATTTCTTCACTTTTTTCTGTATAATCTCCTATGCGTTTTTTCATCCAGAAGCCTACTGCAGGATCTATTTTATCTGTTTTTTTTGTCCTTCCTGCACCCAGGAGCAATGCGGACATACCCAATTCACAAGTGTTTATTCCGGAAATATAACCTGCTCTTTCTGCTTTTACTGGAATAATATTGGCAGCTTCCGGCAAAAGGCGAGTATTAACAGTAACTTCCGGTTTTCCCCCCTGAAGTTTTATCATCTCTGCAAATTTATCTAATGCTTTGTCTGTTGAAAGTACTTTTTCTATTTCTACAAATGCCTCTTTATAATTTTCAAAAACCTTAGAAAGCACAAGCATTTTTGCAGAAAGTATGCAGGACAATACAAGAAGGTCTATAGAAATAGATAAGTTTTTAAATTGATTTAATTTTTCCGAATAATGATAACCGCCTTCATCCAGAAATTCTTCGAGTTCCCGGACAAATGACCAATCAGAAATTCCTTCTCCTTTTAGAATGTCTATTGCCTCTTTAACTTCCAGTGCATTTCCAACTGCATTACCAAGCGGTTCATTCATATCGGTTACAAGCGCTTCTGTACGCCTGCCCGACTTGTTTCCTATATCCACCATCTGCTCCGCGAGTTCCTTAGCCTGCTCCGGCTCCTGCATAAATGCACCTGTTCCTGTTTTAACATCCAGAACAATTATATCACTTCCCGATGCGAGCTTCTTACTCATAATACTGCTTGCAATTAAAGAAAGATTATCCACAGTTCCTGTAACATCTCTTAAAGAATAAAGGAGTTTGTCTGCAGGAACAAGATTCGCTGTCTGGCCTGCAACGGAAAATCCACTCATAGAAACATTATTTTTAAAAGTCTCCATACTTAAATCAATAGTTAATCCGGGAATTGATTCTAGCTTATCCAGTGTTCCTCCTGTATGGCCAAGCCCTCTGCCGGAAATTTTTGCAACCTTGCCGCCGCACGCGGCAACAATAGGACCAATTATAAGTGTTGTTGTATCTCCGACACCGCCTGTGCTGTGTTTATCAGCCTTAAGGCCGGGAATTGATGAAAGATCTATCATATCACCGGACTCTGCCATACAGAGCGTAAGATCTGCTGTTTCTGAGCTGTTCATTCCATTAAACCAGATAGCCATACATAGAGCAGATACCTGATAATCAGGAATTTTACCGTTTACATAACCGTTTATAAAGAATTCAATTTCACTTTTTGTTAAAGAAGAACCATTCTTCTTTTTACCAATAATATCAATCATCTTCATAGTATAATAATATAATATAAGAAATGTAATTAAAAGTATTACTCGAAATAAAATCTGGTAAATAAAAAAATAGCTTTGTAATTTTATCAGTTTAATACTACATTTATATCATGGTAACTAGAGACATGATAACAATGCTCCCCAAGGTGGAGCTTCACGATCACTTAGACGGAGGTGTCCGGACGGAAACAATTATCGAGCTTGCTAAAGAGTACAAGCTTGATATTCCATCACAGGGCCCAAAAAAACTTGCGGAATGGTTTTTTCGGGGTGCAAACAGAAAAAGCCTTGCACTTTATCTCGAAGGATTCCGAGTAACTCTTTCTGTAATGCAGACACGGGAGGCTCTTGAGAGAATTGCAGAAGAAGCATTAGAAGACCTTGCTAAGGATAATGTTGTTTACGCGGAAATAAGGTTTGCTCCAATGCTACATACTCAGAAGGGGCTTAACCTGGAACGGATTGTGGAATCTGTACTAAATGGCCTTGAAAAAGGTAAACAGAAAACCAGAATACATTACGGGCTTATTATATGCGCGATGCGCGACCAGAACAATTCTTTGGAGATGGCGGAACTTGCAATAGCATTCCGCAATAACGGAGTTGTAGGATTTGATATTGCAGGTGATGAGTTCGGACATCCGCCAAAAAAACATTTAAATGCCTTTCAATACATAAGAGACAAAAACTTTAATATTACTATTCATGCTGGTGAAGCATTCGGAATAGAATCTATCTGGCAGGCATTACAGATCTGCGGTTCACATAGAATAGGTCATGCGACAAGATTAAAAGAAGATATGACCATAAGCGGTTCGAGAATCGTAAGCATGGGCACACTCTCTCACTTTATAAAAGATAAAAGGCTTCCTCTGGAAATCTGCCTTTCCTCAAATATTCATACAGGATGCGCAAATTCTTTTGACGAACACCCTTTTCGAATATATTTCAGGAATAATTTCCGTACCATTCTCTGCACAGACAACAGGCTGATGAGCAAAACTAATTTATCAAAAGAATTTGGAATCGCAGTGAAATACTTTAATCTTACATTAAGCGAAATTGAAAAATTGACTATTAATGCCATGAAATCAGCATTTATTCATTTTGATGATAGAATTAAAATAATTTATGATATAATAAAACCGGGCTTTACAAAGGTTAGAAATGAAATAGTACCTCTGGATTAAAGCAGCCCATGTTCCAGTATCATAAGGGTAAAATAGGATGTTTTATTACCATTTTACAGTTTCCTTCACTTTATTTATGATGACTAAGTAAAAAACAGAATTATAACACGTCTTTAAAGTATTAATTGATGAATTTTTAATTGAATGGAAATTCATATTATTAAATCAAAATTTTAAAGATTTTAATATTTTTTTTGTTTCAAATGTTTAAAATGATATAATAGATTATAAATTCTACTCAAATTCAAAATCAAATTGGTCTGCCATTCTTTCCTGCACTACAATTAATTCATCAATAATAATATCCCTTTCTATGTAACGAGGATCAAGCTTATTATCTACATATTGTAAATCATGCATTTCAGAAGGGCTATAGATTTTAATATATTCATTCAATTCAAAATATACTTCATAAAAATCAATCCTGTTTTCTATATAGTTTAACGCTACTCTATGAAATTCTCTGCAAATATCATAATCCGGTACATTTATATTAAGAACATCATTTTTTGTTCGATCTGTTACCTCTTTTATTTTATTAGCTTCTCTATCCAATAATTCAACATCTACTGCTTTCCGCTCATAATACTTATCAAATTCGGAAACATAATTGGTAAAGGAATTATCCATAGCTGTTAACAAATCAACAATTTTATCATTATAATTCAAAACATTATCCGAACCTGAATTTATTAAAGAAAAAATACCGATTCCTGCGAGAATAACAATAGATATTATTATTCTTGGTAAATTTTTATTCATATTATTAAAACTCCTTATATATTAATAAATTATTATATATCTTATACTAAAGAATAAAAATTGAATATCACAGTCTATTTAATAAAATAAAATTTATTTTTGGATGATATTATCCACATGCTGCTCTTTAACTATAAAATATATTTACTTGCATAACATATATTATTATGTGATATTATTTTAAAAGAAGATTATGAGCAAACAAAAAAATTCCGGTAAATTACGAATCGGTGATGCCTGGAACGCTATTACCATTATCGCCTTATCTCAAAACAATCCATTAAAAGCAATTGCAGAATTTGTAGAAAATTCAATTGATGCTAAAGCAAAAAATATTACTATAATCCGTGGCAGGGAAAAAGGTGAAGTATATTTAAAAATTATTGATGATGGTACCGGTATTCCAAAAGATAAAGAAGGTAAACCCGATTTTAAATATGTAGCCACACATATTTGTGATTCAATTAAAAGACGGCTTAAGATTAATGGCATGGAAGGTATTCAGGGAGAGTTTGGAATTGGCCTATTGAGCTTCTGGACAGTTGGTGAACGCTTATTACTCTCCAGCGCCGGCGATGATGACAAAATGTATCAAATGGAAATGCGTAAAAATGAACAGGGTTATAACATTACAAAAAAACGAACTTTATTTGCTCAGGAAGGGACAGAGCTTGTTATTTTTCCACTATTACCCGGTTTAAGACAATTGAATGGTGAAAAGATTCAGAATTATCTGGCCTCAGAATTACGGGATAGAATTAAAAAAACCGGAGTTGACATTAAAATTAAAGATCGATACTCACGAAAAGAATTTAATGTAAAACCGAGACAGTTTACTGGTAGGCTAATTCATGAGATAGAAGTGCTAGTAACAAAAAGCGGTGAAATATATATAGAATTATATCTTAATACTTTTGACCAATCCAATAAAATCAGTCTTTATAGACATGGAACACGCGTATTACCTGATATAGCCAAACTTGATCCTTTTAATTCTTCTCCCTGGCAGAGTGGATATTTTCAGGGCATGATTGATGTTCCGTTTCTACAGCTCACGCCAGGTACAAGAGATGGTATTATTCAGGATGAAAGCTATGCTATTTTTACTGAGACTATTGCTGAACTTGAAATTATACTAAACGATATTATACAACGCGAGAAAAAAGCAGAAGAAGAAGAAGCAAGCAAAAACATTCTTCGTTCTATAAAAAAAGCACTAAAGGAAGCCTTTTTAAGATTACCCCCGGAAGAATATGATTGGTTTAATTTGTTTGCAGAAAAGAAAAAAATACAACCAGGATATAAGGATAATGAAAAAAAAGAAGATAATTTTTCAAACACTATTAGTAAATCCAGTTTAGAAAATGAAGATGAGGAACCAGAAGAAATACAAAAGCAGTTTTTTGATTACCCCGGCCCGCTTTTTAGTGTAGTCATTTCTCCATCATCTTCAATAACAATGGTGGAAACGAAAAAAGTATTAAGGATTATAGCCAGAGATAAAAAACGTAAGATTGTAGATCGCGATCTCAATATTTTATGGAAGATTAAGGAAGGTGAAGGTAAAATAGATAAACCGGCGAATGAAATCATAAATTTTGAAGCTCCGCCTGAACCGGGAATTACTATTTTAGAAGTTGTAGTAACACAAGGAGATAAAACATGTACAGCCGAAGGCATAGTTACTGTAACAGATACACTTATTGAAAAGAACATTAAAGACAAATCTTCCACCTCAAAAGGCTTACCTGGATATACTTTTAAACGAGCTCCAGGCGAACTATGGCGATCGATGTATGATGAAAAAAATAATATAGTAATTATTAACAATGGCCACAGTGATTATATTTTTGCCATGAAAAAAAAATCTTTGAAATTAAAATATATTTGCCGCCTTTATACAAAAGAATTAGTATTAAAAAACTTCAGAGGTTATTCTGTATCAGAATTACTGGAACGAATGGTAGAACTTTCTATTTATACCGAGGAATTTCTAAAGTAGGAGTTTATATTTACCCTTTAATCTTCTCATCACTTAAACCGGCAGACTTAAAAATGCCTTATAAAAAATTATTTGAACATCAATTGATTTTATACTACAATAAACAGGTTATTAATTAAAAAATGGTGTATTATGAAAAATAAATATTTAAAACAAATTAAAGCATTCATTCTTTCTCACCAGATGGGTACAGATCCTGTAGGTTATATTGCAAAACTTGAGCGAATCTGCAATTTGAATGTATCGGATTGGGATGGAAAACTGCCTTCTCCTGACAAATTTAAACTTGATGCAAATAGATGCAAGGTAGTTGAATCAACCAGACAAAAACCGATTATTCCCTGGTGGTGGTATATGAATCAGGATGAGCCTGTCCCTTTGGTTGTGGAAGATATCTTTAATCATATTATTCTTGATTATGTAATCATCTATCCTAAAAGAAATATATGGATCTATATTGTTGTAGAGCCTTCTAAAGAAGATCTTGAAATCATAAAAAGCCAGAAAAATCTGCGGGCTTTTATAATGATGAGCTTGATAAATAAAAATCTTAGTCCAAAAGAACGTAATTTTAAACGACTGCGTTTGGGGAAATTATTGAACTCAAATGAAATAAAAAAAATATTAACATTTGTAGCTTTTTCAGAAAATTATGAATTTAAGGATAGTATCTCTAAACAGGTTCCTGTTATAAGCAGCTTTCCAGGCAATAATTGTACAAACTGGAAGGTATACTATCCCGGGCAGAAGCAGGTACTTTCAGGTCTCAGAGATTTGATTGATATATTGTTTAAATAATTACTTAACCGATATTAAAGATCTTAATTATCAACGCAAAGGTAATTCAATGCCACAACCAAGTAATAGTGAAATTGCACTCCAGGATAAGTCCGATTGAATTCCACCAGGAAGAAAATATGATAAATAATTATATGAACATTGAAATTTCAAATAAAAATCTTCCGGTTTTGGTAAATAATATTTATATCCCAATCCACCACTATAATTCAGTGAAAAAAATCCTGTTAAATCTGCATTTGCTATTTCTTCTTTTGCATTAAATCCATCTATTACTACACCACCAAATATACTTCATAATTCCTCTTTTAATAGAAAATGTATATCATATTAAATATATTCCAAAAGAATTATTTTTAAAAATGACTATGATACATTACAAGGAATATTGTTTTAATTATCTTGGACAGCTATTATTTAGAATATTATTTTACAGTTGATTATACAATTTATCCACATGCTGCTCTTTAATATTCTGAATCTCATTCTTTAGTTGATATATTTGTCTGCCTCAATATTTCTTTTTAAAGGTTATTTCTAATAAATCAATTTCCTATATATTCATTGCCTACTTTTCTTGCACGCTCTGGTTTATCCAGATTAATATTCAAGAACATACCTATTTCTACAAGAATATTCCAGCCTGCACATAAGAATATATAAGGTGAGAAACCTTCCACCTTCGGCACCTTAATTGTAGGAAACGGAGTCTCTTTATCCGCAACTGCTATTACTTTTAATCCGACACCCTTTACAAGTACTTCCTGAAATTTCTCAATTTCATCATCAATAGGATCTATTACAAAAACCACATCATTTTTATTCATAACTTCTTCTATACCATGAACTGCGTAAGTTCCTTCAAGAAAATCGGATTTTTTTCTTGTTATTTCATTTGTTTTTAAAGTTAATTCCTCTGCTACTCCATCATTGTACCCTGCAAAATATATTGTAGGTGCATTTGCAGCATGCCTTGTTATTTCACTATCGATTTTTAAAGTTAATGCTGTTTTAACAGCGTTTGATAATTGTCCGGTGGATGTATTTTTTCCTGCTATTTTCCATAAAATTGATTCATAGAACAGGGCCTGTTCAACAACACTCTTTGTAGCAGCAACAGCCTCTTCCCAGCCGCATTTTAATACAAAAGAATCCTCACATTCTTTTTCCACTAATGTTTCTTCATTTGCAGTTAAACAGAACCTGTTTTTATTGCCCTGTTCTTTTAATTTCTTTGCGAGAAGTACAACCTCTTTTGTACGGCCGGAATTGGAGGCGCAAAATACGGAGAAACCAGAAAGATCATACTGAGCAGCCTGACGTGAACCATCAGTTGCTATTTGTAGATCTAATCCCCATGAAAGTGCTTTCCTCATAGCATTCTTTGCAGGGAATATCCTGCTCGAACCCTCGCCTGTTAAAAAAAGCTTTTTTGAAGCTTTTATTTTTTCTGCCACCTCTTTTACCAGGGATGGATCAAAATTCTTAACTACATCAATTGTATCCATCATTTCCCTAACCAAAGCATACTTGCTGAAATCAGCATTATCTAGATTCATTTTTATCTCCTTATTAAAAATATCAGGCCTTTTTATCCACGCTTTTTAATATTTTCTGCATCCTTTTTAAAATCTATAGTTTCTTTTTTAACCTGCTTTATAAAACTATTTTCTTTAATAGTACCAATCGAAGCATTCATTTCATCAATATTTCTGTATGTATTAATTCGAAATTGATTATGAAAATCCTTATTCCGTGAAATATATACCTGATTGCAGATGTGTTCCTTAATATCAATAGCTTTATCAAGGGATTCTTCCCATTGTTTTAATGATAATACATTTGAATTTAAAATTTCGCAAAGTACTGCATAAGCATGTTTGTATTTATAAATAGTATAATCATTCCACAGTCTATCATACCGTTTATGAATATCCTTCCAGGAATTGAGTTTTTTATATCTTATATCATCACGTATTTTATCCAGATCACTTTCAGGTATTAATTGTCCGCCAATATTTACCCAATTTGTACATCGTTCACCAGCAAGTTCGTTTACCATTTTTTTAAAACCTGCATTACTCTTTTTTATATATTCCATCAGGTTTTTCACAGCATAATAATACATCATCTGGCCGTATGCATGATAGCCATCATACACTTTCAGTATTACTGTTTTCCTTTTGGATTTTTCCATATTTTCACCAAAGATAATAATACTACTTATATTTTCCTTTTTCCCGGATAACAGTTCTTTTCCATGTTTCTGTAATTGCATACTATCCATAATTGATTTATTATTTTTAATAAGAAAAGCCTTTGCCGTCCAGATCTCAAGAAGAGTTCTGGCATTAAATATTTCTTCTATAGTATCCGGAGCAAGAGAATCAAATTCTATATTCTGAACTTTTGATTTTCTTTTATCCCGGTTTTTAAATTTCCATGTATTACGTGCAAGGGCATACATATTATAAAGCCACCAGAAAGCAGGCATTACTTCCAGCTGATTATCTGCGGTGTTGTTATTTAACAGAGAAAACGGAAGCTTGATATCAAGTTCAGAAGGATAATCTGCCTTTGATAATAATACAAAGGAAGCAAATCTGCATGAATGCTTTACACTGGAGCATAGCCCGGGCCAAAAACCCCTGCCTGCTATAATTTCATTATCATTTGCTCTGCTGTTATGATTTGAGCCTATTGTAGCTCCTGCTGCAAGATTGCTTTGCCCCAATACCAGAGCGGCAATTAGAAAGGAATTATTATGGTGCTGCTCATGAGCTGGATAAATCAGGTTATTTAATATTTCACAGCAGGAAACAGTTGAATTATCACCCAAAAATGAATTTAAAAGTCTTGCTCCATATTTTAAATTCGTATTATTGCCCATGATAAATCGAATAGCTTTACAACCATAAAATATATGACACCCAAACCCGATAATACCGTTTACAAGTTCAACACCTTCTCCAATTTGAACAGGCTCTGCTTCTGAAGAATTTATAGTAAGGTTTTTTAATTTATTCGCGCCTTTGATATAGCAATGATCCCCTATAATAACATCTTTCAAAATTCTGGAATGTTTTATTACAGTTTGGTTGCCTATTGTCCCGTAATACCCCCTGCTTGAATCAAAACCGGACTGTGTTATTTCAATAAGTCTTGCCTGAAGTTCTGTATCATCTTTATATTTAGACCAAATGTATGCATCTGCAGGTATCATACCGTCAAAGGGTATAACCTTTCTGCTGCCCGTTTCATTGATCAAATCCAGCCAAACACGTATATTCTCTTTTTCACCGTCTTTTATTATTCCATTGCCGAATTTGGCATAATTCGTAGTATGCATTTCGCCAATATTTATTAGGATGCAGTTGTCTCCAATTATATAATGCGAAAGATAACTGACATTATGTATTGCTGAATTTTCACCGATATCACATGAGATAATCTTGCTATTATTAATACCTGCCGGAAGATTTAAATCGTGATGATTTAATGTACATTTTTCAAGTCCGCATATTCTAATCATGCCATAGAATTCTGAGTTTTTTATTTGATGTGGATCAAATGGATCAGCAACATAAATATTTTTCCAGTTTGTTGATATATTATGGTTTTCTATAAGTATATTTATTTCATCTTTTGATAAATTTCTCCATTTCATTTTTGATTCAGAAAATTGCCTGTTTCTTATATAGTATTCATCTTTGCCTTCCGGTATAAACTTAGTAGGAATAAAATTATAGCCAAACTTATTGTTTTTAATTATTTTAACAGGGCTCATTTCATACTCCTGGTTATAAATGAAAAATGTTTATGGCAACACAACGCCGCTCAGATATTATTATACTTATTTAATAATGTCATTAATATTTTTGCCATAAGCATATTGCGGTGTTAAAAAAAACTGCTATCTCAGGCTATCAGGCTGCAAAATGCTTTTTTTGGCGGCGGCGGGGGGGGGGGGATTACTTAAATTGTGAATTTGTCCTGTAAGTTATTAATATTTTTATTTTATCGTGTGGATTTTACAAGGTTGCGCATTAAGTCTTTTCGATTTTATTTCATACAGCCGAATGTTAAATCGCTTTTTATTACAAATTTAAACATATTAATTCTTATAAAATCATATTAATTTACAAACTTTGCATTTACAACTGATTATAAAGTTTATCCACATGCTGTTCTTTAACTATTAAAACAGAAGCTTTTGCATTCATTAAAACTTCTTTATGCGAATGAGAAATAAGGTCACGCATATTTCTGTTTTGCTCCCACCCGCCTAAAATTATAAGGTCTGCTTTCACTTCTTCGGATGCTTTTAAAATCTCCGCGTAAATTGAACCGTTTCTAAGGAGTTTATCTATATTAACACCTTTTTTTAAAGCAAGTTCCTCTATATAATTTAAATATCTGTGGCCATTATCCACGAGGCTTTGTTCATATTCTACACTTTCATCTTCTACAAATATTTTAGAAATTAATAATTCCTTTAAAGTAGCAGTATCCACTACGTAGATCGCTGTAAGTTTGCATTTATATATTTTCGAAATCATTATTGCATATTTACTTGCATTAATTGATGCATCCGAACCACTTATTGCAACCAGAACATTATTAAACAAAGTTTTCATTATTTACTCCTGCGTATTTGTTCTTTTTTCTGCATTTTTGCTTTTAACATTTTCATAACAAAAAATGCTTCTCTGTCTCTTTCTTCCAAAATGCTTTCTATATATTTTCCTGTTTCTTCATTATCGGGAATCACAACTTTTTCCAGAGCATTCACACGTCTCTGGGTTTTTCTAACTTCATTTGCCAGCCTCCAGATAATGGTCCTTATTCCTGCCATTTCTGCAATTATCTTTAAAAGCTCGAAAAACTCGATCATAGTCTTATCACAATAGGCGAATGTCCTTAAGAAAGAATACTTTAATTCTATTTTCGGCATATCAACATCTATAGACGGTAATTCAATTCCAATTAATTTTATACTTCTTTCCCTAAATTGATAATCAAATTTTATTCCTTTGCTTATTTCCGTACTCGTCTCTCTTCCAACATGGAGCAGCATCTTTTTTAATGAATCATACGCTGTATCTATGCGCTTATCCATTTCTCTTTCGAGTATTTTTACCTGCTCTACCCGTTTCATAAGTTCCATGACAAGGATCTCTCTTTTCTGCTCTAAAAGTTCAAAGCCTTCTTTTGCAACAGAGAGCTGGCTTTTTATATACATTAAAGAGGATTTAGTAGGCGGTATATTAAGTTTTGCCACATCTTACTCCTAGTTTACTTCCCGTCGTTATCTTCCGGAAGATATTTATTTAGAATCTTCTCATTTATTCGCAGTAATTCATTACGCGGAAGTGTTTTTAATATTTTCCAGCCCAGGTCCAGGGTCTCATCTATGCTTCTGTTTTCATCCTCTCCCTGGGATAAAAACTCCATTTCAAATCTCTCCCCGAATTTTATATACTTTTTATCTATCCCGGAAAGTTCTTCTTCGCCTATTACAGCAGCAAGAGATCTTAAACTTTTTACACGCGAATATGCCGCAAATAATTGTGAAGATACATCCGGGTGGTCTTCTCTTGTCATTCCTTTGCCTATCCCGTCTTTCATAAGCCTCGAAAGTGAAGGAAGTCCTGCAACAGGAGGATAAATTCCTTTTTGATGAAGTTCCCTGTCTAAAACTATCTGGCCTTCTGTAATGTACCCTGTTAAGTCCGGTACAGGATGCGAAATATCATCATTAGGCATAGTGAGTATCGGTATTTGGGTAATAGAGCCTTTAGAATCCTTAATCTTTCCTGCACGCTCATAAAGGGACGCAAGATCGGAATATAGATAACCGGGATACCCTTTTCTTGAAGGAACCTCCCCCCTTATTGTGGAAACCTCCCGTAAAGACTCGCAGTAGTTAGTCATATCAATTAAAATGACTAGAACATGCATATCGCATTCAAAAGCAAGATACTCTGCTGCTGTAAGTGCACAGCGCGGAGTAATAAGTCTTTCTATAGAAGGATCATCTGCCAATGATAAAAACATGCTTACTTTTGAAAGCACTCCGCTTTCTTCAAATGATTTTATAAAAAACCTTGCAACATCGTATTTTACACCCATAGCGCCAAACACCATTACAAAAGGCTCATCTTCTGTTAATATTTTTGCCTGTCTTATAATCTGTGCTGCAACCCTGTTGTGAGGAAGCCCGTTTCCGGAAAAAATAGGAAGTTTCTGTCCTCGTATTAAAGTGTTCATACCGTCTATACATGAAAGGCCTGTCTGAATAAAATCCCTCGGATAGGTTCTTGCGTATGGATTTATAGGAAAACCGTTTACATCTAAAGAAACAGAAGAAAAAGGCGCGGGATAATTATCCGCAGGTTTTCCAAGTCCGTTAAATATTCTGCCTAAAATATTCTTACTTACAATAAGCTCCATAGGCTTTTCTTTAAACTCTATATGGCACTCTTCTGTGGAAATGCCGGTATTAGAACCAAATATCTGAACTGCAATATACTCTTCGGAAATCTCAACAACCCTTCCTTCGCGCATGCCTCCCTCTCTATCGTGAATAGCTACAAGCTCGCCGAATCCAACATCCGCTATATTCTCTAACACAATAATGGGGCCTTCTACTTTTTCTAATCCCTTGTATAAAACACCTTTCATTTAAATATACTCCTGATATTCCTTATCTATGATAATTCTTTTTTAAATCTTCCATTTCCTTGTTCATCAGGTTTTCTATGCTGTCGATTTCTTCTAATTTATCATTTGGAATATTAGATTTAATTCTTACTATCTTTAATATACACTCAAGTTCCCTGATTTTGATTAATGGAGCACCCAATTTTATAACCTCTATGGCTTTACCATAAAAATCCATTATAAGTTTTAAAATCCGTATCTGCTTTTCCGGTACACTGTACATATCAATATCATCAAACGCATTCTGCTGTAAAAATCCGTTTTTAATCATATCTGCTGCTAAAAGTACAATTCTTTGATTATCCGGCAGAGCATCCGGGCCTACAAGTTTAACGATCTGCTCCAGCCGCTGCTCCCTTTTTAAAAGTTCCAGGGCTTTTTCACGAACGTCCTGCCAGTCTACATTTACCTTCTGCCACCAGTCTTTTATTTCCAGCGCGTATTCACTATACGAGTCTATCCATGAAATTGCAGGATAATGCCGCGCGTTTGCAAGCTCCCTGTCTAAAGACCAGAAGCACCTTATAAATCTTTTTGTATGCTGTGTAACAGGTTCGGAAAAATCTCCGCCGGGAGGAGAAATTGCTCCGATTATAGTTACTGAGCCCTGTTCTCCTTCGAAAGTTTCTATTCTGCCGCCTCTTTCATAAAACTCAGCAAGCTTAGTAGGCAGATAAGCGGGAAAACCTTCATCCGCGGGCATTTCTTCGAGTCTTCCGGACAGCTCTCTTAAAGCTTCCGCCCACCTGGATGTCGAATCCGCCATTATTGCGACATCATAGCCCATATCCCTGTAATATTCTGCTAATGTAACGCCTGTATATATTGATACTTCCCTTGCAGCAACAGGCATATTTGAAGTATTTGCTATTAGAATAGTACGGGACATAAGCGATTTTCCGCTTTTAGGATCTATTAACTCAGGAAATTCAGTTAATACATCTGTCATCTCATTTCCGCGTTCTCCGCAGCCAATATAAATAATAATTTCCGCATCGCAATATTTAGCAAGCGCGTGCTGGGTCATGGTCTTTCCTGTACCAAAGCCTCCCGGAATCGCTGCTGTACCACCGCGTGAAATAGGAAAAAATATATCTATTACCCGCTGTCCTGTAATTAATGGCTCATCCATTCCCAGTTTTGCTTTAAACGGCCGGGGCTTACGAACAGGCCAGTAATGCGCAAGAAATACTTCTTTACCGGAAGATAATTTTACAACAGGTTCTGTTAATAAATATTCTCCTTCGGATGCTACCCATTCTACTGTACTTATCTTTATATCCGGCGGAATTAGTATTTTATGAATAACAAGATCTGTTTCATCTACTGTACCAATTATTTTCCCGGGAAATGCTTTATCTCCTTTTTTTACAGAAGGAACAAACTTCCATTTTTTATCATCCTGTAATGGCGGAGCCTTTATTCCAGGTTTTAAATAAGAACCGCTTTTTTTTACAATTTCCTTTAAAGGCCTCTGAATCCCGTCATAAATACTTCCTATAAGCCCGGGGCCAAGATAAACAGACAAAGGCCTTTTTTGAGAAACAGCCGCCTCCCCAATTCGCATGCCTGTATTTTCTTCATAAATCTGAACAGTTGCCGTATCCTCTTCCAGTCGGATAATTTCGCCTATTAACTGCTTTTCACCTACTTCAACAACATCATAAAGCCCGCATTCTCCAAGGCCTATAATATGAATAATGGGGCCATTGATTTTTATAATCTTTCCTTCTACCATAATATTCCTAGTTATTTTAAAGTTGCTCTAAATGTTTTCCGCAAAGAGCTCTTTCACAAGTTCTCCTCTATAATTTTCTAAAAGATAACTTTTCAATTCTAAAATAGTGCTGTTATAAGTAACTTTTTTATCATCAGATTCTAAAACAATGCCTAATTCCTTCAAATCAAAGCTTATTTCATTTATAGAAACATCGGGAATAGATTGATTTATAAGTTCTTTAATCATATTTTCATCTATCCCCTTGCAACTTATTTTAATTTTCATTCCCTTAAAAATATCTTTTACCTTTAATATGGATAGTCTTAAGATATCCGCAAAATCTTTTTTATTAATTTCATTAAAAAACTCATCTAAAACAGAATTCATAGTAATATTAATAAACTCAAGCCTTTTTCTCATAATATCTAAAGGAAGAACAGCTTTAATCTCATTGATGAGTTTATCAATTTCTATCTGGCCGTTTTTTTCAAGTTCCGCTATTTCCTTTTCCGCTCTTGCCATTTCCTCTTTTAGAATTCGGCCGCTTTCTTTATCCGCGTTCTTTAAAATACGGTCTGCTTTTTTCCTGGCATCATCTAACAGCTGTTTTTCCAGTTTGTCAGACGGTTTTATTATTTCCATTTATTTCATACCTTTTAAACACTTATACCTATTGCTTCTTTTATAGAATCAAGCAGTGTTTTTCTTCCTTCTATATGGCCCGCTATACCGGGTATTTCCACTAAAAGCGGATAACTCCCTTTTAGCTGCCATTCGGAAACCTTATCTTCTATCAACATGGAAACCCCTTCTGTAATAATAAGAACAAGTATACCTCCGGAGTTAACGGCTTTTTCAAATTCTTCCAGAGCCTCTTCGCGGTTGTTAACAACCACACCTCTAACTCCAACAAAACTAAAGCCTATTACTATTTCTTCACCACCTATTACAAAATATTCCACTATTTTTTCCTGACAGTTTCCAATTTGTTTTTAACGAATTCATTTTTTATTAACGAGTTAAAAGATAATGAGCATTAATGCTACGATAAATCCCCACAAACAGATACCTTCCGCAAGGCCTACATAGGGAAGCGCTTTTCCTGCAAGTTCCGGATTCTCACTCATAGCAGCCATTGCAGCAGCACCAATCTGGCCTACAGCTATTCCGCCTGCAATACAGGAAATTCCAACAGAAAACGCGGCACAGACCCATTTTATCCAGTTTAAATCTGATTCTGTGCCTGTTCCCTCAGCAAAAACAGCCATTCCTCCAAAAATAAGAAAAATAAACACTAAAATAATTATCCTCTTCATCTAATACCTCCAGCAAAAATATAAGAAATACTACCTATTAAATAGATAAGCCTCTTTTTAGTTTTTAGTAAAAATTACTAAAATATTTATCAATATTTAAATCCTTTTATCCTTACTTATACTTTAAGAATAAAAGGCTTAAATTCCACACCGACTTCAGAAAAAAACTTAGAGAAAAACTCATAATACTGCAGCCTTACAACCTGAATAGTTACAATCAGGCCTTCGAGTAAAATTATTACTGCATTACCTAAAATGTAAATAAATATACTTCCAATAATTCCGCCAGGAACTTCCAGCATAAGATCGCTTATTTTAAATACTATTAAACTTAAAACAGTATGCGAAAGCGCAAATGCAGCAACCCTTACAAAAGAAATAGAATTTGAAAGAAAATATGAAACAGATTCTATTACTTCGATTACCCCTTCCACAAAAAAAGAAACAAAACCATGTTCAAGCAAAGGTCTTTTTCCGGAAAAAATATTATATACAGGCTCTTTAAGAAAAATTAGCGCAAGCGGAACAAACATTATAATTATATCATATGTATAAACAACCAGGCCACAAATAATTTTAACTGCAATAAAAACAGCATACCAGAAAAATAATGCACCGCATAAACCGGTTTTCCCAAATATACCCTCATAGAAGTTTTTTAATTTTAGCTTATTCACTATATTTATTAAAAGGCCAATTGAATTAATTATTACTCCGATACCAATAGTAAATCCGAAAAACATAAAAATCTTTTCCGCACCATGAGTGGGCATTATTGTAACTATATGGTCTACAGGATTTCCGAACAGTCCGGTTACAGCCCGCGTTACCGGCCTTAAAATCTCTTCATTTGTAAAAACTGAGCCGTATAAAAAGCCTGTTACCATGCAGGCAATACCTACAACTATGAAAATAGTACCAAGTTTTTTGATCTTTTCTAAAGATTTTATTTTTAATTTTAAAAGTAATATTCCAATAATTACACCAACAAAACCCTGGCCCATATCCCCGAACATAATAGAAAATAATAGTACAAAAAAGAAAGCAACAAAGGGCACAGGATTGATTGTTCCATATAGAGGTGAACCATATGCTAAAATAAGACCTTCAAATGCTTTTGTAATTCTGGAATTTTTAAGCTTTACCGGGACTTTTTCCGTACCTTTTTTCACCTCCGGTATTTCCTCCGGATTAAGGATGTTTACAGCTATTTTGCCCAGAGTAATAGTATCGAGTTCTGCAATTGTTTTATTTATTTCTTTATTTGGAATCCAGCCTGTAATTACATAAACATTCTTTGTAGAAACAAGCCTGCTTTTTATAATGTTCAGTTCCTCTTTCTGCTCTATTACTTCGAGCAGCGCGAATAACTTCTCCGCGTTTCCCTGATTTAAAACATGCTTTTGTTCTTGTATTTCAGAAAGTTTTTTATTCTGTATATTTACTTTCTCTTCTATGTTCTTATATATTTCCGATGGAAGCCCCTTATAATCTACAGGAAATGCAATTTCTTCATAGTTTACTTTTTTTAATTCCGAATCAAGGGCCCATCTTCCCTTTTTTGTTGCAAGCGCCAGTATTGCTCCGGGCTCATCGAGAGGAATAATAACAGCCCTGTTTTCAATTGCTTTTGTAAGATCTTTATATTTTGTATCCGGAATCTTCCCAAGCCTGTAAGTTAAAAAAGAAAGATGCTCGAGCTCTTCAAAGGATACATTTAATTTTTTAAAGGTTTCCAGTTCTTCTAAAGTCTGAAGAAAGTTCTTTTTTACTCTGGAAATTTCTTCCTCATCATCCATTACTGATTTATAAAGCCCAAGTATAATATCAGCAGTTCTTAAAAGGCCTTCCTCATCCATTTTCTGCATTTCGAGTTTATAGTTTTCATATTCTTTTTGCTCCCTTTCAATCTTTATACCTGTAAATGAAATAAGCCTGTCTATTCTGCTTTTATATTCATTAAGCTGTACTACTTTAAATTCCGTACTTTCTTTTATTTTATTATCTTTTAAAACAAGCTGTATGCATAGATTGCTGCCAAGATACTTTAATACCCTTTCTACATCTTCTTTAAGTACATGCATATTGATTTTATTCATCTTTTCCGGAAAAATCATTTAATATCCATCATTGATAATATTTCATTTGCTGTCAGGTTCATAGTAAAACCTTCTATTACTGACTTTAGCAGATTAGCCTCCATAATTTTCAATTTAATAAAGCATACAAAAGGCGTTAATGTAAACGGATCCTGGTGGAATAGTTTCGATACGATTCTTGAAACATACTTAGTTGCCTTTTCTTCAATTCTTATTGGATCCAGTCCGTTCATTCCGGAACTAATCTGTTCCTCTATAATGTAAAAGTATTTCCACTTTCTCCATTCTGACGGCTCATCTGCAGTAAAATTAAAGATTTCCAGTATTGTTTTATTTCTCGAGTCCGGAATTAAATACTCAGAAGCTTCTTCTTTGCTTATGTCAAAAAAAAACCTTAATCTTAATGCCCATACAATATTCTGATAAAGTATCTCATTATCAACAATTCTTTTAATGCCTTTTTTATCCGGTTTTTTTAATTGTTCTGTAAAACCCACGAGTTTAATATAATAATCCTTATCAAGTTTATTCTGTATTTCAAATAAGGAGCCTTCATCCTCAAGTATCCATTTATACGGGCTTTCTAATATTTCCTCCCTAAATTTTACAGGTTCGGTAAACTTTACAAGCGAGTATTCTCCAATATCCCATACATTCGGCGCTTCAGTTTCATTATTTATTATATACTGAACTACAGACTTTAAATTTTGATACTCATATACTCTAAGCACATGGATTAAAACAGGATGAGGATCTTTTATAAGGTTTATAATATAAATTATTGATGAAATATTGTTAACGGTAATTTTTTTTTGAAACGCTTTTGTAAGATCGTCATCTGATATATCGATCTGCTCATCTGGAAAAACTATACTGTGCATTTCAGAAATTTTTCTTAAATTTATCAGATTCTTTAAATTTTTACCAATATATGATTTTGCTATTTTTCCAAATATTTTTACATACGCAAAAGAATACTTGCTCACTCTAAACATAATTATCCTAAAAAAAATCTACATATTATTTAGAAACTCAAAGACTTTCTTTTTAAATTGATCTCTTAAAACCGGTATTTTTTTAAGTTCTTCTAAATACTCTTTATTTTTATTCTCATTATCCTTTAATACTTTTTCTTTTTCCTCATTTTTAATTATTTCCAGTTCTTTGATTTTCTTCTGAACTTGTTCATTTGCTTTAAGCCTTGCATCACTTCTTGCCTTTCCAAGCCTTTTTTGCGCTTCTAACTCCGCATTGCTGATTAATTCTGCAACTTCCTTTTCTACAAATATTAATTTTTGTAAAATATCAGACACAGATTCTTCTCCTTCCTGTTTTGTTAAACAGTTTAATCATCTGTTTAGTCATCATGCTCAAGTATTTCTTCAAACTTTTTTAAAGCCCTGTAGGCAATTTCCGGCTTTTCTGCCTGTACAATTTCTGTGTAAAAATCCGGCATTTCAAGTATCTGGGCTATCTTTTTTAATGTTCTTAAATGCTGCTCTGCATCCTCCTCCGAGCTAACAAGTAAAAAGAGCAGATGTACAGGCTTTCCATCCAGCGCGTCATAATCAATTCCGTTTTTTGAGATTCCAATTGCACCGTGTATTCCCTTAACTTTATCTGTTTTACCATGTGGAAGGGCAATGCCTGTTTTTATTCCAGTAGACATTTTTTCTTCCCGGAGGCGTATAGACTCTAATATTTCGTCCCTTTCATCTATTTCATAACTGGCTACAAGACACTCAACAAGCTCTTCAAATACTTCATCCTTATCCTCAGATTCAAGATCCACATTTATTCTTTCTGTTATAAAAATATCTTTTAATAGCATTAATTAGCCCCTTATACTATAAATACCAGTCATTCAGTAATTTATACTCTACTATCTATTTATTGTAAACCGGATTAAAAAAGTAAATTATTTTTAAAATACTTATAAACTTATAATAACTTTAAAATGCATTTTTATAAAAATCAAGCAAAATACTTGCAAAATTATTTATTCTGCATATACTGCTTATATTCAGCCATGGTTACATAACATAAAAGGAGATGATATGTCAAATATAAATAATTTAGGCCGAAATGAGAAGGTATTTTTAGCAGGATGTATTAAAACTCTGCTTCTTGCAGATGGAAATATATCTCAGGCTGAGATTGATGATATAAATAAATTATATGATGTTGAGCATTTTAATGATTTTGAAGACTGCCTCACTGAATTTGAGAGCAAAATCAAAGAAGAGGAAGATTTCTGGGATTTTGCAAAAGAAATAACAAATTCGGACACTCAGGATATTATTTTAGGTCAGCTATTTTCAATATCTATTGATGATGGAGTACAGACTACTTCCGAGACTCACATCATCAATAAATTAAAATCTGTCTGGAACAGATAATTAAACAATTAATTAACCGGTAGTTTCTTTATAAAACACACGTATTTTTTTATAAAGTCCGTCACCTTCGCTAATAGTTTCTATATTCCTCTGACTGTTTAATGCAGTGTGAACAAGGCGTCTTTCGAACGGATTCATCGCCTGCAACAGAACAGATCTGCGGGACTTTTTTACCTGGTCTGCTGTTCTTCTTGCAAGATGAACAATATTGTTCTCTCTTCTTCTTCTATAATCCTCAGTATCTACCATCACGCGCGGAGAATTATCACCAATTCTTCCTGAATAAATATTCAACAACAGTTGAATAGAATCCAGGGTCTTGCCTTTTTTACCTATCAATATGCCTGAATCATCCGTATCTATATTTAAAACAATTCTATTATTTTCTCTCGAAGCAATTGATACATTTCCCTGTATGCCCATCATTCTAAGAAGCTCGGTTAAATAGTTTTTAATACTCGTTTCTTCTTCATTTGCATCTTCCAGCGAAACATTATTTGTATTAGTATCATCACTAATAAAAACTCGTATTTTTACATTACCGCTTCCGAATAAAAATCCTTTTTTATTTTCCAGTATTTCTACATCTATTTCATCTCTTTTTATATCAAGTGATTTTATAGCATTATCAATCGCCTCTTTTTCATTCTTTCCTTCAAACTCATATATCATATAATATCTCCTTTAATTCGCTTTCTTTTTCTTTAGCTTATTAATATAAAACATCTGGCCAAAACTTAAGAAATTCTGCATAGTCCAGTATATTAGAAGACCAGAAGGCAGGTTATACATTATAAAAAAGAATACAATGGGAAGCATCATCATAATCATTTTTGTCTGGTTTGCTCCACCTTTTTTCATTACAGGCTGTCCGGAAGGCTGAGAAACCATCTGCTGTAAAAATGTTGTACCAACCATAATAAAAGGCAGGAGCCTCAATTGATCCCACCCTAAAATAGGTATTTTAAATCCAAGAGCTAAAATACTTTCCGGTGCAGAAAGGTCTGTTATCCAGGGTGAAATAAAAGCCGCACCCCTGAAATCAAAATAAGTGCTAAACAAGAGGTATAAAGAAAGAAAAATCGGTAATTGTAATAATAGCGGCAAGCAACCCCCAAGCGGGCTCACCCCTTCCCGTTTATACAGGGCAGCCATTTCCTGGTTCATTTTCTGCGGATTACTCTTATACTTAGTTTTTATTTCTTCTACTTTAGGGCTTAAAGCCTGCATTTTTCCGGTTGATTCAAAGCTCTTACGCGTAATAGGAAATAGCAGTATCTTAATCATAATAGTTAAAAGAATAATGGCAACTCCCCAGTTATGAGTAAAACTAAAGAAAAACTCCATAGGTATTTTTAGAATATCTGCCATCCAGCCCCAGAATTCCGACTTTACAGCTTTATCAAGATTTCTTCCGCTTTCTCCAAACGCATTATCTTCTTTTATATTATATAACCTCAGGAAATTCTCTTTTTTAGGGCCTATATAAAACTTAAACCTATCACTAACTTCATCTTCTATATTTATTCTTTTAAAATAAATACTTGCACGGTCTTTAAGGCCTTCTATCTCCTTTACAATAAAACCGGTTTCCATTTCGGTTAAATCTGTTTCATGAGATATTCCGATAATTATAAAGTACTTTCCTTCTATACCTACCCAGTCGAGACGATCCTGAATAAACTCCTGTTTTGTTTCTGATTCGTTTACTTTAGAAGTAAAATCCTGCCTTTCTTTATCTACTAAATAAATAAGCCTTCTAAATGCAATACGTTCGTCGAGCTCCATATATTCCGGCCCTGTTTGAGGCCCATATTCGAGTGTGTATGATTCTAAAGGAATCGGGTCTTCAGATTCTATCAATATTTTAAATCCAATTAAATATTCGTTTTCTTTAATTTCAAATATTTTCTTTAAAGTAAATATTTTTTCTTCTACTATCTCTTCATTGTATTCATTTACAGTTACAGCATCATAATAATAATCTCTCTGGAATATATACTCGCCTTCCACCGATCTGGAAAATTCGAAAAAATCATTTCCAGTATCATAATCTCCCAGCATAACATTAAAAGGGTACAATCCTGTTTCGCCGGATAATACCATATCTACAGGTGATCCGTCTGTTTCTTTGTATTGAAGTAATTTGATTGATTTTACATTTCCACCTTTTGTTGAAAATGTAAATTCAAAATATTCTGTTGCTAGTTTTATTTCTTCTTCCAATACTATTGATTTAAATTCATCAGTATTTTCAGATTCCAGCTGTAAAATCATTTCCTCTGAACTATACGATAAATCCGTTGTATCCTCGATTAGTTCTATAGTTTCTACCGGAATTTCTTCCTCTACTTCCTGCGAAGGAAAAAATACCTGCTGCAGCATCATGCTGCCTAATATAATTGCTACAGATATTACTATAGCCAATATTGTTTTTTTATCCATTATTATCTCCTTAACTGGATTACAATTCTTTACGGAACAGGGTCAAATCCACCCGGACGAAATGGGTGGCACTTTAATATCCTTTTTGCTGCCAGAAATATCCCTTTACAAAACCCATGTTTTTGCAGGGCTTCAACAGCATAATGCGAACATGTTGGATAAAAGCGACAGCTGGACGGAAAAAATGGTGAAATTGTTTTCTGATAAACTTTAATCAGGAAAATTAGAATATATTTCATTTTTTTATCTTTCTAAAATATTAGAACATATTATCTAAAATATTATTTAATTTAAAAAATTAATCCAGCTTTCTTTACCAGATTATGAACCTGGGTTTCTCTATCTTTAAAAGAATAATTAATACTATTATCGGGAAATATAATAAATATTAGATCAAAACCTGTTCTAATATTGTTTTTCATATTTCTGTATATTTCTTTGATTATTCTCTTTTGCCTATTCCTTTTAACAGCCCCTTTATAACCTTTCCTAGTAACTGCTAAAATCCTATTCCTATTTAATTTATTTTCTTTAAATAATAACTTTATACCCTTACAACTAACCTGTCTGGAAAAACGAAAAGCGTTTAATATTTCTTTACGCTTTCTTAACCGTTCTTCTCTAGTAAGAGAAAGGTTTTTTTTCATCAGCAACTGTTAATTTTGCCCGGCCTTTTGCCCTTCTTCTTTTTAGAATAAGTCTTCCGTTTTTTGTTTTCATTCGCGCTCTAAAGCCAAGGTTGCGGTTTCTTTTTGTCCTGCTTGGCTGATAAGTCCGTTTCATTGTGATTAACTCCTTATATATAAAAAAACTAAAATTATCGAAAATTTATTAAGATATAAATATAATCGAATAATGGGTACATGTCAACTCGTATAAGCTGTTTATGATGTTAAAGAAAATAAGGATTTCAGGAGGAAAAACATACCCACAGGTCACAAGACGCTACCGACGTAAAACAGAACCAAGCCATATAAAATTTTTTATCTTTTCATGCGGATTTTGCATTTTACAATTTATTCTTGCTTTTTATTCTTTTTTACAGCAGCACTATATAATTTCAGCAATTTATTCTTAAGCGCACTGTTTTTTATGTTCTTAAATATTTTTTTTTCTTCTTCTGTAAATTTATATTCTTCTCCAGTTATTTCGGCTGTTTCCTCTTCTATAATTTCATCCATATTTTCTGCTTTTTTTTCCACTATAATCAATTTAATAGCCTTAATTTTGAGTTCCGGATATTTTTTCTGTATACTCTTTAAAATACGGTTCTCATTAAACTGAAACATTTGTACCCAGCCTGGGTGATCTACCTGGACTATCAACTGATTGCCGCCGATATCTATAACCTTCGAATAAGCGGAAAGGGGTTCACCTGCAATTTTATCCCACGATTTAAAAAAAGAACTATAATTATTGTTAAGAGTCACTTCATTTTTATCAAGGAATTTTTTTAAAAAAGCCCCTATTTTTTCCATATTACTGCTCTATTCTGCCATTAACAAGTTTAAATAATATTGTAGTATTTTTTTTATATTTAAGATAGTTTTCATCAGATAAAAACGTATAAAAAGCTTGTTTATACTCTGGTAAATTATCGATAAAAAGAAGTTTTTTCTTCGGATCGAGTTCAAGGAGTACATCATCAAGCAGCAGTACAGGTTTTTGGCCTGTTAAACCTGTAAAATATATTGCCTGTGAAAGTTTTAAAATTAGTGCAACAAGCCTTATCTGTCCGGTTGAAGCATATATAGAAAAATTATTATCATCAATATTAAAAATAAAATCGTCTCTATGCGGCCCGGAAGTGGATATTCCAAGGATTTTATCTTTTTGCACACTTGCTTCTATTTTTTTCAAAGCTTCATTAGAAGAACTGATATTTCCCCATTTAGGCTTATAAACAATATTAAAACTATTTTCTGTTCCATAAATTTCAGAAAAAACAGGACTGAACGTTTTATTAAATTCCATTACTGTTTTTCTTCTTTTCTCATATATTTCAAAACCAAGTTCCGCAATCTTTTTATTATACAGATCAATTAATGAGTATTTACCTTCTTTTAACAGAATATTTCTGTTTTTTAGTATTTTATTGTACTGCCTGTAGGTATTTAAAAAAAGAAGATCTGTTAACGACATGGTTTGATTAAAAAATAACCTTCTTTTTTTAGGTGAACCTGAAATATATTCCATATCGTCATGAGAAAAAATTATACAGGGAATATTTAAAATTAGCTCTTTTCTGTCTTTAAGTTTCTTTAAATCTATAAAGATTTCTTTTTTCCTGTTTCTTGTTAATTTTACAGTAATCTCTCTATCTATTTCATCTAAATATTTAAAGGATGTTTTTATTAAGGCTGATTCCTCATTATTGCGTATTAATCTGTTATTTAAGTGGGTTCGAAAAGAAGATCCATAACATGAAAGATATACAGCCTCTATAAAATTAGATTTACCCTGCCCATTATCACCAATTAAAAATATTTCTTTTGCATTTAAATTAATCTCTGCATTTTTTAAATTTCTAAAATTGTAAAGTCTTATTTTATTAAAAGCCAATTTTCTTAACCGGACTGTTTTGCCTGCATGGGCATAATAATATGAATATAATCTTTTTCCGGGTGAGGTTTAACAGTTACGGCTTTATTAATGTCTGTAAATTCAACACTTATATTTTCAATATTCATACACATTAAAGGCTCTAATAAGTACAAATAATTTAGAGTTATACTAATCTCAGGGCCTTTATACTGACATGGAACTTCTTCTTTAGCCATGCCAATTTCATTTTCTTCGGAAGATACTATTAGATTATCTGAAAGAAACTGTAGAAATATTCTTCTTGACTTATGTTCTACAAGAAGTGAAATTCTTTTAATTGCATTTTCAAGCAATTGTTTCTGAATAATAACTTTATATTCCTGCTTTTCCGGAATAACTCTCTGATAATTAGGAAACTGTCCCTCTATTAAACTGGAAGAAATCTTATGGTTTCTAAATTTAATAAAAATATTTTTTTCTTTAACACAAATAGAAATATTGCCTTCGCCTGTTAACAATTTTTTTAAAATACTTAAGATTTTAGTAGGAATTATAATATCATTAAACTTTTCAATTTTAGAATTTATTGTTTTTGAAATAAATGAAAGCCTTTTTCCGTCTGATGCTACCATATTGATGTTTTCATCTACTATCTCTAAATAAACACCACTCATGAAATATCTTGATTCATCACTGGAAACAGCAAAGATAGTATTGGAAATCATCTCTAAAATATCTTTTTCTGAAAATTCAAAATACTTATCATCTGAAATTTTCTGAATTTCCGGATATTTTTCCACACCTATACTTCTTAACTGAAAATCTATCTTTTTAAAAATAGGGCGTATAAAAAGAGTTTTATTATCACTATTTTCAAATTCAATTTCTCCAGGAGGTAAATTTCTAATAATACTTAGAAATTTATCACAATAAACTGTTGTACTGCCGGGGTTAATTACTTCTACATTTATTTCAGATTCAATACTTACCTTTAAATCTGTTGCCTTTATTATCAGTTTATTATCTTTTGCTTCCATATAAATATTTGAAAGAATTGATATTATGTTTTTCGAAGAAATTATATCATGAGCTATTGCAATTTCTTTTAAAATTAAATCTTTTTCACATGTAAATTTCATCTATCTGCTCCTTTTTATTATGAAACTGTAATACCCGGATGCTTTGTATTAGTGTATTACAGTAATGCAATAGCGTAAAGCCTATGGTTTTGCATACTTGGAAACATAAGAATACTAAAGCAGCATTACTGCAAAATATTCTTTATACCTAAATACTATATATTAATAAATTTTAGTAGTAGTAGTAGTAGTATACCCTTAAATGTTAAAAACGTAAATATTTGTTTGTAATGTAAAAAATTATTTTATTAATAAATTGTAAAAAAAACAACATGTTTTTCCACAATGTTAGAAATATAAGCACTTGTTAAATAGATATTAACAGATATTTAACAGGTATTTAAGAATTTATACCGGAATCTCTTATTGTTCTTTTTAAATTCTGAATAATAGGTTCCAGTGTAGAATCAGTTTTTATCAAATTTTCAATTTTCTGGCAGGAGTACATCACTGTTGTATGATCTCTTCCTCCAAATTCAATTCCAACTTCTGTTGTTGAAAATTCCGTCATCTCCCGGGATAAGTACATTGCAAGCTGTCTGGGAAAAGCCACTGCTTTTGTTCTCTTTTTTCCACGTAAATCATTATGAGACAGATTAAAATACTCTGCTACAACTCTCTGAACTATATTAATATTTATGTTCTTTAGATTAGGACTCGCAAAAAAGTCTCTTAATTGTTTTTGTGCAATTTCCAGGGTAATATTTTTATTAACAAGCTCCGAATATGCTATAAGCTTTGTAAGTGCAGCTTCTAAGTCACGTACATTAGTAGTTATATTATTGCAGATGAGTTCTATTACATCATCCTGAATTTTTACGTTTTTATCTTCTGTTTTCTTTTTTAATATTGCAATTCTAGTTTCAAGGTTGGGAGGCTGAAGGTCTACATTTAATCCCCTCTCAAATCTGTTTCTAAGCCGGTCTGTTATTTCTTTTAATTCTGAAACAGGACGGTCGCATGTAAAAACCATTTGTTTATTTGAATTGTAAAGAGCTTCGAAGGTATAGAAGAGCTCTTCCTGAGTTTCCGTTTTTTTCTGCAAAATATGTATATCATCTATTAGCAAAAGGGTTACAGTTCTGTACTTCTTTTTAAAGAGATGTGTTTTTCTTTCTTTTATAGAGCTTATAAATTCATTTGTAAATGTTTCCGCGCTTACATATACTATTTTGTTTTCAGGAATAGTATTAAGAGCTTCATTTCCAATAGCCTGAACGAGATGTGTTTTTCCAAGGCCTACGCCGCCGTAAATAAGGCAGGGATTATATGCAGTACCAGGATTTCTAGAGATAGCAATAGAGGCATTAGCTGCAAATGAATTATTATCTCCAATAACAAATTTGTCGAAAGTATATTCACTTTTTAAGCCTGGATGAACTTTTGGCTTGTTTTTTTTAACTTTTGGTATATCCTTTTTGATATTATTTATAGTTTGCTTTATTTCTGCTTTTTTAATAATAAATTGAATATTTATTCTACTGCCGATTAATTCCTGAATAAGATTTTCTATCCTGGAAAGATATCTCTGTTTTATCTGGTCTCTATAGAATGATGAAGGAACAGACAGATATAGTGAAGTTTCATCAGAAGAAGAAAACTTGATGTTACGGAACCACATTATATATTCTTGTTCTGTTAATGATGACTGCATTTGCTTATGTACTTCCTGCCATAATGAAGAATAGTCAAATGACTCTTTATCCATAAACACCTACTTTCCTGGAAATTTTTTAAGAATTATATTAAATATATATCGTTTTAAAGATATTACTATTAATATCTCTATTACCTAAATTAATCCACAGGTTATCCACAACATATTTTATTATAGAATCAAAATAAGCAAAATTACCAATAAACTAAAAATATCTCCAATATCTCTAATATTATGGTTCTTGTGAAATAATTTCATTTAATACAAGGAATTATTAAAATATTATTACAATAATGTAAAAATTCCAGTAATATTTCAATAGAAAAGCATTCGGAAAAAAAAACAATTGCATAATGTTAAATAATCCACAAGTTATTAACATCCTTATAAATAGATATTGTATTGAAATACTCATAACTGTGCAAGCATAAATGATAATTATGAGCATTTATGCTTTAAAAATAATTCTTCATCAATATTATATAACATTGTAAAGGCATATTATGCTCTCTATCTTTACTATTTCACTGAAATTTGATATATTTAGATATTCAAACCACAATAATATAGGAAAAATAATGTCAAAAGATTATTCTGCAGAGCATATACAAATTCTTGAAGGCCTCGAGCATGTTCGTAAGAGGCCGAGTATGTACATTGGTACAACTGGAATTGAAGGCCTCCATCACATTGTTTATGAGGTTGTTGATAATAGTATTGATGAGGCGTTAGCTGGCTTCTGCACAGAAGTAAATGTAACAATAGAAAGAGGAAATATAATTAAGGTTGTTGATAATGGCCGTGGTATTCCTGTAGATATTCACCCAACTGAAAACATAAGCGCGCTTGAAATTGTAATGACCAGGTTAAACGCCGGAGGCAAATTCGACAAGAATAGTTATAAGGTTTCCGGTGGATTGCATGGAGTCGGTGTTTCAGTTGTAAACGCGCTTTCTTCATGGTGTGAAGTTTTTATTCATAGGAACGGTAAAATATATTATCAGAAGTATAAAAAAGGAGAAGCACAGGCTAGAGTAGTAGAACAGGGGAATACAGATGCTGTTGGCACTGTCATCCGCTTTAAAGCAGACGATGAAATATTTGATGACACTGAGTATAGCTTTGATACTCTTTCTAACAGGCTCCGTGAACTTGCGTTTCTTAATAAAGGAATAAAAATAACAATTTCTGATGACAGAATATCAAAAATTAAAACTCATGTTTTTGAATTTGAAGGCGGTATAATATCATTTGTAGAATATCTAAATAAAAATAAGGATTCGATTCATAAGGAACCGATTTATTTTGAATCTACTAAAGACAATATAATAATTGAATTAGCCCTTGAGTATAATAACACTTACAAAGAAACGATTTTTACTTATGTAAATAATATAAATACAAAAGAGGGCGGAACCCATCTTTCCGGTTTCAAATCTGCTTTAACACGTACTTTAAATGATTTTTTAAAAAAATCCAAATTATCCAAAAAGCTTGATGCTAACTTAAGCGGTGATGATGTAAGGGAGGGATTAACAGCTGTAATTTCAGTTAAAATACCTGAACCTCAATTTGAAGGCCAGACAAAAGCAAAGCTTGGAAACAGTGAGGTTAGAGGTATTGTAGAATCACTTGTAAATGAGAATCTTACTGCTTTTTTTGAACTTAATCCGACTGTAATCGAAGCAATTCTAGAGAAATCTGTTTTAGCTGCCAAAGCCAGAGATGCTGCACGGCGGGCAAGAGAAATTACAAGAAGAAAGAACTTTCTTGAAAGCAATGGGCTTCCTGGAAAGCTTGCGGATTGTTCTGAAAAGGATCCTGCAAAATGCGAACTGTATATAGTAGAGGGTGATTCTGCAGGCGGCAGTGCAAAGCAGGGGAGGGACTCAAGTTTCCAGGCAATTCTTCCTTTATGGGGAAAAATGATGAATGTTGAAAAGACCCGTCTGGACAAGGTTCTGTCGAATGAAAAATTGCAGCCCATCATATCTACACTCGGGACCGGGGCAGGACAGAGTTTTGATTTATCGAAATTACGTTATCATAAAGTGATTATAATGGCAGATGCAGATGTGGATGGTTCACATATTAGAACACTTTTATTAACCTTCTTTTTTAGATATATGACAGAGCTTGTAGAAGCCGGTCATATATATATTGCCATGCCCCCGCTGTATAAAATATCCTTAGGTAAAAAGGATGTTTATGTTTATAATGATGAAGAAAAAAATAATGCTTTAAAAGAAATGGAAGGCAAAAAATATTCTATTCAGAGATACAAAGGCCTTGGTGAAATGAATAAGGATCAGTTATGGGAAACGACTATGAACCCGGAAGAGCGGAATATAATACAGATTAGAGTGGATGATGATGTAGAAGCAGATGAAATTTTTACAACTCTAATGGGAGAAAAAGTAGAGCCGAGAAGAAAATTCATAGAAGAGAATGCTTTAGCAGTTACAAATTTAGATGTTTAATTTTTTGAATAATTAAAAAATCGGGCTTACAGCATACAAAAAATATTTATACATTATTTTAGGAGAAATTTGTGGAAAAGGGAAAAGTCTTTCTTGTTGAAATAGAAGATGAAGTAAAAGAATCATATTTAAATTATGCAATGTCAGTTATAGTGAGCAGAGCACTTCCGGATGTAAGGGATGGATTAAAACCTGTTCATAGACGAATTCTCTACTCAATGAGTGAAATGGGCCTCCGGTCTGACAGGAGGTTTGTTAAGGCTGGTAGAATAGTAGGTGATGTGCTTGGTAAATACCATCCTCATGGTGATCAATCAATATATGATGCTCTAATAAGGCTTGCACAGGATTTTTCTTTACGTTATCCGGTAATAAACGGGCAGGGAAATTTTGGCTCACTGGATGGAGATCCTCCTGCAGCTATGAGGTATACAGAAGCAAAACTCGAAAGTATTGCAGACGAAATTCTTAAAGATATTAAAAAAGATACTGTAAATTTTTCTCTTAACTATGATGACTCTATGGAAGAGCCGGATGTTTTGCCAACCGCATTTCCATTCCTCCTTGTAAACGGCGGAAGCGGTATTGCAGTTGGAATGGCAACAAATATGGCGCCCCATAATTTAACAGAGATTTCTAATGCAATATCAGCGTGTATTGATAATCCTGATATTACAATTAAAGAATTAATGGAATATGTTAAAGGCCCCGATTTTCCAATAGGCGGAACCATTTACGGAAGAAAGGGCATTGTAGATGCTTATAATACTGGCAGGGGAAGAATACCGGTTAGGGCAAATTTTCAGATAATTACAGATAAAAATGGCAAAGATGTAATTATTGTAAATGAAATTCCATATATGGTTAATAAAGCAAATCTTGTTAAAAAAATTGCAGATCTGGTAAAAAATAAGAAAATTGAAGGTATTTCAGATTTAAGAGATGAATCAGGAAGAGATGAGCCTGTAAGAATAGTAATTGAATTAAAAAGAGGAAGTATACCAAAAGTTGTATTAAATCAACTTTTTTCTCATACTGCTCTGCAAAGTTATTTTAATGTAAATAATCTATCGCTTGTAAAAGGAAGGCCTCAGCTTCTTAATCTAAAACAGATGATACAATATTTTATTGAGCACAGAAAAGAGGTAATTACAAGAAGAACAAAGTTCGAATTAAAAAAAGCAGAAGATCGCGCGCACATATTGCTGGGTTTAAAAATAGCGCTGGAAAATATAGACAAAGTTGTTGAAATAATAAAAAAGTCTATGAATGTGGAAGAAGCCAGAAAAAATCTAAAGGATACTTTTGATCTTTCTGAAAAACAGGCACAGGCTATTTTAGATATGAGACTCCAGAGATTAACAAGTCTCGAAACTAAAAAGATAGTAGATGAATTGGAAGAAGTTCTTAAAAGAATCGCATATTTAAAAGATCTTCTTGCGCATGAACATAAGATTTACGAAGTTATAAGAGAGGAAACAGAGAAGATAAAAGAAAAATATGGAGATGAAAGAAGAACCCAGATTGTAGCAGATGAAATTGAAGAATTTGATATTGAAGATTTAATAGTTAAGGAAGATATGGTAATTCTTATTTCTCATAATGGATTAATAAAAAGAGTACCACTTTCTACTTACAAAAAGCAGAATAGGGGAGGACGGGGCTCATCATCCATAAAAATGCGTGATGAAGATTTTATAGAACAGATTTTCATTGCTTCTACTCATGATTATCTGATGTTTATTACAAATGCAGGAAAAGCATACTGTGTTAAGGTTCATGAAATTCCAATCGGCTCAAAATCAGCAAGGGGCCAGAGCGTGAAAAGCTTACTAGCTATTTCTACAGATGAAGAGGTTGCAACAGTTCTTTCCTTTAAAGAATTTTCAGAAAACACTTATATACTTATGGCTACAAGCAGGGGAGTTGTAAAAAAAGTTGCAACTTCAAAATTTTCCAATGCAAGGAAAAGAGGCATTATTTCAATTAAGCTCGACAGTCTGGATAAGGTTGTAACTGCAAAACTCACAGATGGTAATGACGAACTAATCCTTGTTACAAAGCATGGATATGCATTAAGGTTTAATGAAACAGCAATAAGGCCGATGGGAAGGGCAACAAGGGGAATTACAGGTATAAAACTTGCCAAAGAAGACGAATTGGCTGGTGTGTTAAAAATAAGTGAAGGTGAAAAAATGCTTCTCGTGTCAGAATATGGATATAGTAAAAGAATCGAATGCAGTAATTTTACTCCTCATCATCGAGCTACAAGAGGCCAAATATGCTATAAAACATCTGACAAAACAGGAGAGCTTGTTGGAGTTATTTCTGCTGCAAAGCATGATGATTTTGTCTGCATTACTTCTCAGGGCATTATGATTAAAATTGAACTAAATGATATTTCTGTACAGGGCAAGGCAGCCATGGGTGTAAAAACTGTAAATATTAATAAACCGGATATTGTTGTTGGTGTTGCACGGGTAGTTAAAGAAGATGATTAACTTACAGCAATAATAGATAAGTTATCTATATTTTGACACAGATTACCTAGATTATGAATCGTTCTAATTCATATTATCTTTACTTTCAAAGAAATATTATAACTTTAATAGGATTACACAGATTGTTTAAAATATTCTATTTTTGTAATATAATTCCAGAATAAGCATTCCTTAGAAAGAACAAGTTTTTCTTATACCCTATTTTAATAAATCCGTGTTAATCCTGTAAATCGAGGCTGCAGCAATATATTAAAAATCTATTTGATATTGGAGAAATCACTTCTTATAAAGAACAAAGCTATAAAAGTAAAATCAAGAAAGCACATATAATGCTATACTGAAGATGTTGATAATTCATATTTATGAAATTTATAAGGAAGGCATGAAAACAGGAAAATACGAGTAGTTTCTAAAACCTTTAAAATTTTATTGTTTATCAGTTTACTTATAAAATAATTATTTATAAATTTCTTTTAAAAATCTTTTTTTTACATATTTAAGTATAATATAAAAAAATTCTTGTGTTCCTGCCTTCCTTATAAAAATTTTAAAAGAAGTTAATTCATTTATGGAGGTTACGGGATAGTCTCAATTTATGTCAAATATTTTAATAAAAGATTATGCAGAATTTTGAATTTAAGCACAAAATATTTAATTTAATGTTTCACGTGAAACAAATTGATCGTATTAAATAAGCTTACGAAGACCGCAGAGGAGAGAGATCTTTAGTTTGAAATGTGTCGACGTCGACACAATCTTAATTGCATAATAATAAATCTGTGTTCCTTTCTAATTAACTTATAATTCAAGGAGATAATTTTTTTAAATTTGAACACAGATTTATAAGATTTTGAATTTGACCATTAATGATTTTATGTTCTGTTTTACTGAAAGCTGCAACTTTCACAGGATTAACACAGATTATTTTTATATATTTGTATTAAATATCTCCGGAAAAGCTGTCTCCTTGATGAGAATAAGTGTTTTAAAAACCAAAAATAATAAATCCGTGTTAATCCTGTTAAAAATTTTTTATCTTTGTTTACTCGAGAATTTACATGCCGATTATAAAATTGAACAATAAATAATCGGAATATCAATTATGGAAAAAACAATCTTAGATTCTGCATATGTAAAAAGACAGCTAATTGCGTATATTGGTAATAAACGCTCAATTCTTCTACCCAAGGAAAATAAAGCAGGTATTTAGTGCAAATGGAAATAATGAGATTTATTTTGATGGAAATATAATCCCCATGAACTTTTACTACGAGTTTAATATAGTCCCGGATTTTTTATCAGCTCTTACGCATGAAAGGCTGAAAGAGCTTTATAATTCTTTACTCACATGTGCCTGTACAAACAGAAAAAAGGAAATTGATATTGTAGTTCGCTTGCTCAGAAATAATTTAAATATTAAACAGAGAAAAATATTTAGTAAAAAAGTGCTGTGGCTCCTAAAGAAGTTTGCGTTTAAAAAGTATAAAGTTGATTTTATCTTATGTGTTAGCAGAATAAAAGAGCTTATTAAAAAAGAACCGATAAATTTTAAGTTAATAGAAAACGGCCTATATTCAATAGAAGACATTGCATATTCAAACTTTATAGGATAATAATTATAATTATAAAAATCTAAAAAGGAGTTTATATTGGGTACATGTAATAATATAAGTAAAAATATGCAGCATTGCAATTGTTCATATGAGCCGTGCAGCAGAAAAGGGAACTGCTGTGAATGTATAAGATATCACTGGCGGATGAAGGAACTGCCTGCGTGTTACTTTCCGGATAATGTAGAAAGAACCTATGACAGGTCTGTAGAAAAGTTTATTTCGATTTACGGAAAGTAATAAAACTATTATCTTTTTATAGAATGAATGTTGAGTTTCACTATTACGATATATATTTTCTTTGTTCGCGTGCGGGATATTCTCCGGACGATGCAGCTGTAGTTGCCTATTCTTCACAATTTGTAGACTGCAATTTAGTCTCTTATAAAATCAGTACAAACAGAGGCGAATATAATTCACTTGTTACTCAGAATTACGGCTGGTGGGACGAGTCCTTTCCACTGAATGTTTATATTCCTTTCCATTTTTTTCCAGGTGATATTGATTATCCCGGTGCATTACGAAAAGACGGGAAAACCAATAAAATGAACTGCACTCCAAATTCAAAGAATGTTAAAAAGCTTTTAATCGCGGCACTCAAAACAAGGAACCTTTACAGAGTCGGAATTGGGCTTCATACTTATGCGGATTCCTGGGCGCATCAGAATTTCTCCGGCCTTTTAGAGGACTGGAATATTCTGGAGGATAATTCTTTAATTCCGAGCATAGGCCATGCGCATGCTGTAACTAGTCCGGATAAACTAGGTGGAGAATGGAAGGATCCAAGGCTGGTATTAAGTTCGTGCTATATAATAAATAAAAGAAGGTTTTTAAAAGCAGCAAGTAAAATATACAAATATTTATGTACTTATAACAGAAAATCTTTTGACAATATTGATATAGTAATGGATCAATTCGGAGAATTAATACGCCCGCCTGATAAATCACAGGATGAAAGAATTATAGACCTTATTATAGAATGCGACATTTACAAGTTTAACAGGAAACAGTGGCTAAGTGAAGCTGTATATTTAAATGAACAGCCCGACCAGGAAGAGGTTTTTAGAGGTTATGATAAACTCTTATGGCTTAAAGATCAGGCTCTGCATAAAACTAATATTCTTGTTAAAGATCCGCTTACTGCAAAAGAAAACTTTTATAATTCTCACTTTTATAAATGGCAATGCGCCGCGCAGGAACATCTTAAAACAGCAAAACAGATTTTAAATCTTTAAAGATTAATGACTTTTATTACTGGTAACTGTGTCGCATTATCATATTTAGCAATAAAAAGAGCCTGGTCTTATTACCAGACTCTTTATAGTAAATCTAAAATTTTGTTGTGAGTATAGTTTATTCTTCTACAACAACATTAGATGCTTTTTCTTTAATAGACTTACTAAAGCTTACCTTCGGAACATACATAGCTGGTTTGGCATCTATTGTTATCTCTTGGCCTGTAGCAGGATTTTTAATTACACGTGCTTTCTGGGCTGCGCGTAATTTTAATGATAGGTTTCCAATTTGTGCAATAGATACTCTTTCGCCTAACAACATACCAGTTTCAATAAGATAAAAAAGGTCTTCTATAATTTTTCTTGCGCTTATCTGCGTAATATTATTTTTAGCTGCAATGTAATTGATCATGGAGCGTAAATTAAATTGCTCCGGAGAACTCTCAGAAGTCATTGTTAAGTGTCTGTTTAATTTAACAAATCCATTTGTAAGAAAAATAGTAGCCTCTCTGATCCTTTTTTCCTGCTCGCTTATGCTTACATCTTCTGCGCAAACGGAAATTTTAAATATAGATGAAGTTTTCTTAATAGGGCCTTCTTCAAAATTAACACCTTCATTTACCTTAACATCTTCTCCTATTTTTATACTTTCCGCATTAACTATGTCCGGAACATCATTGCGCAGTTTGATACTTGCATATTCAAGCCATCTGTTACCGCTTTTTTCCGGGCCTAAGCTTATTAATGAGCCGGAGTATGTTAGAAGTAATGCAGGTCTATTTTCTTCTTTGCTGAATGAATCAAGTTCCAGCATATTAAGATTTTTGATTTGGCCTTCGAACATTTCCTTTTTATTAAGCCAGTTTTCTGCAATTCTATTAAGAGAATCTTCATTATCCGGCAGTCCGGATGCTTCTACAAGATTTTTCAAATGTGATTTAATTTGATCAGGTAATTTATTTTTTATATCTTCCATGTTTTCCTTCCTTATAAAATATTTTGTCTAATTATATACAGAGGATTAAAATTAAACTATTAATTTTTTCTTATTATAGGAAAAATATTGATATTAAACGACTTTTTTCTCGGATTTTACCGGAATAAAGAATAAATATACTGCTGATGCAAAGATTATTAGACTATCTATAAGCATAAGTATCCGGCTATCCCAGCTCTCAATTATCCATGGGCTTGCTAAAACACCAATAGATGCGCCGATTGTAAATACAAAATGAAATAAATTCTGATAAGTTGCCCTCAGGTTTCTATGCGCGAGGTTGTCTATAAACCTTATACTTGCGTAAAAATAGAGTCCGAAACCTATTCCATGAATAGAATTAATTACTATAAAAAGAAATTTATTGCTTGTATAGGCAATTAAATAAAATAGCAGAAACTTTGCGGACTGAATAATACAGCCGGTAATAATCATTGATTTTAAACTTAAATACTTATTAATTCTATTTCCAATATACATTACCGGTATTTCAAGTATAGATGGAAGGCCGAATACAAGCCCTATAATTAAATAGTTAACCTGGTTGTCATCAAGGAAGTATCCTGTAAAATACAGAGAACTTGAAAATCCGACAGAAAAAAGCAAAACAAATATCAGGTAGAGTTTCATTGTTGTATCACTTTTTAAGTATTTCCAGGGAATTTTTATAGTCTTTATTTTTGATTTAATTCCACTGAATGAAATTCCTGCAAGGATAAGGAACAGAAGGCTGTAGCAGATTATTGCAATAATTATGGTGTTGGTTAAGAACAAAATTGCTCCTAAAGTGCATGAGGAAACTATCCATCCTATAGTACCAAACATCCGATATTTACCGTATGCATCAATTTTACCTTCTTTATTTTGAAGGAAAACAAGAGTTTCTGTATCAATCAAAGGAACAATAGGCCTTATGAATAATCCGTTTAATGTCATTCCAATAATAATGAATAAAAGTTTGCTGTTAAGCGGAAGATCTGAAAGAACCGTTATCCCGGGTATCAAAAGTAAAATACCGGAAAGAAAGACAAATACAGCGCATAAGGTCAGTATCCTGTTTTCGATCTTAAATTTATCCGCAATATAACCAGCAATTAGAGGGCTTATCATTCCGGTTATAGATTGAAAAAAGACATAAGTCCTATCCAGTAATTTGCAGGGGTTCCATTTGCATTTAATAATATTTTTTTAAAGTATATACTTAGAAAAGGAGCACCGGAACCAATTGCAAAAAATACAGAGAATTGAAGTAAAATTACTATTGTCTTTTGTCTTTTTAAGTTCATGTCTATATTTTTCATTGTAATGTTCCGCATAAATTATAAACTGATATTGATTATTTTGTATAATCCATTGTAAATTTACAGAGTATATTGATACTTTAATCACATTATTATACATATTCTTGAATAAAATCAATTATTAAGGAAAAAACATGGCAAAATCGCATACAATAAATGTAAGAGTATATTATAAGGATACAGATGCAGGCGGTGTTGTTTATCATACACGTTATGCAGAATTTATGGAGATGGCAAGAACAGAGCTGTTAAGGGTAGTTGGAATGCCTGTACAGGAATTAAAGGAAGAGTATGAAGTATTTACGCCAGTAATAAATCTTTCTTTAGAATATAAAAAACCGGCAGTTTATGATGACTTATTACAAATTAAAGTGGATGTGAATGAGGTTACAATAGATAAACTTGTACTTGATTATACTATTGCAAATCAGTATGGGGATCTGCTCTGTACAGCATCTACTACAAATTGCTGTGTTAAAGTAAAGAGCTTTTCTATTACTAATATGCCTCAGGAATTGATTGAGAAGCTGAAGTAGAGAATCTTTTAAGCTCTGTTAAATTTGGAGTATGTATGAGTTTAATAACTCTTTGAATATTTATAATAGATGAATCATAATTGAACCAAAATGATTCATTGTGGTTCAGGAGGTTCATATGAGTCCAATTACAATACATAACCTGGAAAAAAAATCATTTAATAAAAAGTTATTAAAAAAAATTATAATGAAACCTACAGTTAAACAATAAATGCCGGATCAGAAACAGCTGAAATATTTTCTGAAATTAAAATAATTTTTAAAAAAAGCAGGAACATCAATTTCAGCAAATTATATTTGGACAGCATCACATTCAATTGAAACGGGTTTGGTTTTAATTACTAAGGATTCCCATTTTGACAGGATAGCAGGATTAAGAAAATATAATTTTTAGGCGCCTAAATTATATTAGAGCTTCCAGCCAGCGCATAGCTCCATACTTTTGAGTCAATTATATATTGATTTTTTGAAAGTTTATCTAATTCTGCTTTTAAATTACTGGTATCAATTATAAGTACTTCTATATCTTCCGACCCTTCTGTAGTCTGATTGTGCTGTTTTGTCGAATCGATTTCCACTTCTATTATATAAACAACTTCATTGGTTAGTCCCGGACTTGTACAGAGTTTTGGGCTTATGGAAATTGTTTTTAACGCTTTAAATCCTGTTTCTTCAAACAACTCTCTGTACGCAGTCTGCTCAGGTGTTTCACCGGAATCTATCAGTCCCGCCGGAAACTCGATAATCTCTTTTTCAAATGGTACTCTGAATTGTTTAATAAGTACAGTTTTTCCCTGTTTACTGTCTTTTGGAATAATCACAGCTGCTTTTCTGTTATTGTTTCTTTCTATGTATTCCCAGGCTTTTTTAATATTTGCTTTATCTATAAATATTTTTTCCTTAAACTTTAGCCATTTTGTTTTATAGAGGGTATTAGTGCTGATGATTATCATTACTATTCTCCGATTATCTGCACATAAATCTGTCTTGAACGGGGCCTGTTATCATGATCCAGTACTATTATCTGCTGCCATGTTCCGAGTATTGCAGAGCCGTTATTAAAAGGAATTGTAATCCCGGGACCCATAAAAGTTGCCCGGATATGAGAGAACCCATTGTCATCTCCCCAGGTCTCTGAATGTCTTGAGTGCAAAGTGCATGGAATTAGTCGTTCGAGTTGTTCTTTAACATCTTCTACCAGTGCAGGTTCATACTCTATTGTGGAAACAGAAGCTGTAGAACCTATTACAGAAATATTAACAATTCCGCTTTTTAATGAAGAATCAGTTATTATCTGCTGAACTTTTCCTGTGATATTTTTAATATCAGAATAGCCTTTTGTATTTAAAGTTATTGTATCGCCGTAAACCATAGTTATTTTCCTTTCATAATAAATATAGTTATTATATCTTTTAGTTATTAATGAGTAAATATGTGTTTTTAATAAAGCAATTTGCAC
>SDBV01000926.1_pt1 | contig 42919 bp, 65 predicted proteins | sample 2277081 | NCBI WGS metagenome assembly SDBV01 (sample SAMN10402039, study PRJNA504765) | marine sediment metagenome | isolation source: marine sediment core GS10_PC15, 223 cmbsf | place: Arctic Ocean: Southern Knipovich Ridge | collected 2010
CAAACTTTTTCATTATCCTTAAATCCCTTCGTCATTAATCGTAACATCCTGCTAAACATCGTACCTGCTCTTTGTCCTTTAATTCCCTGATCAGCATAAGCAGCTAAAACTGCAACTCCCTCTTCCAATTCTACTTTATATGCCTTCATTGCAGGACCGGCTTGAGTAGTTAATGCTAAAGCAAATTGTCGAGTAGATGCATTAGCTAAGGTATTAGCACCGGTTAAGACGTCCGAAATCCTTGTCATATTTTTCATGTTCTGAGTTGAATCGGCGACAGTTAATCCTAAAGCACTTTGAGCATCAGTAAGTAAATCTGTTGCTTCTGCCATATCAAAAGCACCAGCAACCGCAAACGCCTCAACCGTTGCTAATGCAGCGATAGATTGTTCTGCTGTTAATCCTGCTGATGCTAAGAAGAAATATGATTTGGCTAAATCGGTAGCGGAAGTTACCCCCTCTATTGATAATGTCATTGCCAAATCCCTCATCTTTTCCTGCATACCCTCCGACACATCTCCCATAATGGCTAATGATTTTATCATAGCATCATCGAAACTCGCAAATGCTTTAATAGACATAACACCAACAGCGACTAAAGCGATACCAAGTCTTTTCGCCCATCTACCAATAAAATGTCCAAATCTATTAAGCATGCTTCCTAATCGTAAAGCCATACCTCTTGCAATTCCTATAATACGACGACTAACAATTCGCATTGTAGTTACTGCTTTTTTTAACTGTCTATCATATTGAACAGTATCAGCTTTAAGGTGGACTAATAAATTTCCTAAATCTAATCCAATCATTTTTTCCATCCTGTAGCATTACACCAAAATGCTTTAGAAATTCTCGATGCTTCTTCAACAGTCATAGGTTTTTCTACTTTGTTCTTTTTGATTTCAAACTTAATCAATTTACTCTCAATCGAAACTGAATTTTTACTTACTGAGTTATGAATCATCTGAGCAATCTGTGCTAAATAATAATCCTCTCGATGATACTTAGTTAAATCATCTTTTCTTTTTTGTGCTAAATACTTTATCCATCTTATGAAAATTATCGGTGTTGTTTCACTTTGTATTCTATCTACTGACATATGAAGATGAGAAGCTAATTCAAACCATGCAAGCTCCTCACCCTCTATTCGTTTTTTTCCTCTTCCTCGTCTTCATCGTCCTCTTTATTATCTACCATCCCGCTTAATTCTTGAGCGGCCTCAAAAAGATCAGAGAGCATTCCGGCAGGCCATTCTTTAAGAGAATCTTTTTTTACAATTTGTCCATCCTCATCATACAGACACATTGCTAAAAGACTTTCTTGAAGTCCTTCATGATTATTCAGACCTTTAGTTTTCCCACTTTTTGTGTACTTAACTCTTGATCCTAAACCATTAAGGAATTTTGCTCTTTGTTGGGAAGTTAATTCACGTAAAGTGAATGTTTTTTCCTCCCCCTGCTTGTCTGTAATAGTAACCGGGACTTCTTTTAGATTTAGTTGAAATGCCAGCTCTTTCATAGTTTTGCCCTTTCCAATAGGTTATACTTGTTTATATTCGATTTTAATACGTCTGACATCGATTGTGCTGCGTTAAAACGAGTTCGATATACGTTATTAGCGTAATAATCGAGATCGTACAGTACAATCGATTCTACGGCGTTTTAGACTTCCCAATTAGGTAGGCCAGGTCGGCTCTGTTTCAACATCGCTATCATCTAAATTCGTAGCAATAATAGTTAGTACAGCGGTCGGTTGGTCACCTTCTACCTGTTCATTCGGGGCAAAGCCATCAAGCGTTCCCCAAAATGCAAGAGTTGTAGCATCAGGAAATGTAATAGTAATGGTTTGATTAACTCCTATGACGGATGCCATTTCTTCGTACAAAGTCGGGTCCCAAGCGACAACTACAGAACTATCGCCCAAAGTATACAACTGCTTTGGATAAAAAGTCCTTACATTACTATTTCGCATAGTAGTAAGATCAATTTTTCCGCCACCTTCAATAGCAGGAGGTGTTATTCCTTTTTCCTTTGCAACGACATTAAACACTATACCACTTGATAATGCACTAAAACTAATAGTTGTTTGATACCCGTCCTTTTGAATAGCCATAATTTTTACCCTTTCAAATTAGCTTATTTTTCTTATAGTTAACAAAAAATTCACAGTAAATGAAAACCTTCTTTTAGTTCCTTCCTCAATTCCCAAAGATACTATAGGAGAAGATCGCCCTATATTTTGAATAACATATTCCTCTGGATCAATCTCAACCGATATATCAAATACCTCATCTAATGCCGAAGCTATATCCTCGATCTTTGCATAACCGGTTTCATAAGATATTGCTCGTATCCTGATTTGTATTCCCTGATGAGTAGGAACTAAACCAGACATTTGTCTTTGTTCTATTATTCCTGTCGTATCATAAATCGCACCAGCATTACTCGGCTTATCCTGCATATGAGAAATCCAAAGAGGCCAAGCAGAGCCATCACTGGGATCTGTCATTTTTGCTAAAGTATTTATAATATAATAAGCAAGAATAGAAGCAGGGGAAACAGCAAGTTTTGGAGTTCCCTCTGTAACTCTACTCAAAGGAGTAAAGTAAAAACCTCCGGCGTTAATCATTGCCATCAAATTGCCTGCTGCTATAGCATTACTCATTGTACAGTTACCTGTTTATATGGTGTCGATGTTGCCAAAGTTATTTCTAAAAGTATTGTCGCATCATCATCAGCATCTAATAATTCTTGTTTAGTTGAATCTCCCGGTTTATCTCTCCAAGTTCCGGCTACCATACCTGCTAACAATTTCATCAATTCTTCATAGGTCATTGTACCACCAGCAGTAAATCCAGTATCCGCCATTAAAGCAGTAACTACGGCAGCAGCAGAACCTACCGCTGAATTTGTAAGTGCTGCTATTGTAAACTCATTCCCAGCACTGTCCTCATTAATCATATTATTGAATTTATCCGTTTCTTCTTGAATCGCAGTCGTAGCAGTAATAATTGTATCCTGTTTTGCTTCAGTAGCATCACCACTTGCCGCTGTAACATCTACCAACCAAACTTTACCACCAACTGAAATGTCATTAGCGTTTGAACTTTTAGCATGCACTTCGATTGTCGAACCACTTTCAGCCCAAAATGGATCACAGGCAATTAAAGCTAACCGATCTCCAGCTACTAAATTCATTTGCTTTTGACCCATCACGCATTTATCACCAGTATCTACATTAGTAACTTTAACCGTTACTGCTAAAATACCGCCGGATGTGTGGAGAAGATTAGCAGCATTGCCCAATTGCACCATTATCTGAGTAACTCCAGTTGCCGTAAGAGCGAAGGAAGTATTAACACCATCTACTTCTAACTGCTCGGAAGCTGCCAAGTTCCAATCATTTTGTTCTGTACCGGAAGCTATCTCAGCCATTAAATATTCCCCGGCAATGCATGAATATTACCACTTGTTGACTTAACCGCAGTACCGTCAAGATTTACAATATCAGTTTCCAAGTATCCCCCAGTAATAGTTAAACTATCCCAATAGGCTTGAATAATATCAATTATTAAATCTAAGCGTCCTCCGTTAGTCCAATCAATTTGAAGTTCATTAGTATCAGCAAGTGTGTCCTCAATCGCCTGTCCATATGTACCGGCCCCGCCGTAAGCATTCGTAAGAGCATTTAAAATATATGACGCAATCTCAGCATCAACATCCGCAGCAAACGTGGCCGCATCAATAGCATTTGAAGCTATCGCGTCTGCATCAATAGCATTTGAAGCTATAGCACTTGCATCAATTGCATTTGGAGCTATAGAACCTGCATCAATTGCATTTGGAGCTATACTTGCTGCAGTAATAATATTGGCCGCAAGTCCGTTAAGAAGGGTAACCGCCGCAACATCATCAGAACCATATAAGAAATAGTCAGCCGCAGCCAACGATCTGCTTTCCCAATATGTCGTTGCATCCGTGTCTTCAACTTCCAATAGATTTACATGAAAACCCGTCGGGTCCGCCTGGCTCTGAGTTTCCCACTCATCGACAACTGCTGCGGCTGTCAATCCGCCAGCCTCAGAAACAAAACCGATAGTGACATAGTCGATTCGTACATTCTGTGTTACTTCTGGCGTTGTTAGATTAAACCGGATTCGGACTTCACCTTCAGTTCCACCACTCGGATCAACGTCGTGGACATTGAGAGGTAAATCCAAAGTTATATCACCCGAAGAATCAGTTAATGTCGTAATCGTTACCCATGTAGCTGCACTAAAGTCGTACACTTGAATCACCATCGTGCTATTAGCAGGTGCATTGTTATCTTCATAGTAACCGACAAAATGAAAATCTACTGGTAAATTATCGCCGTCGCCCGTATTGAAGGTGTAGTAAAAATCTATGTCATTGCCGGCATCGTCAGAAGCGACCTCGTGATATGAACCGTCATGCGTTGTTGTAGCCGCATACGTCAGGGTTTGCTCTCCGCCATTTGGCTCGTCGATATTGATACCTGTTGCCGCTGTCCGTAACGCTATACCACCAGCTAATGTTGCCACCTGTACCTGCGTTGCCGGAGCAACATCGTTATTGTATCCTGTGCCGTCATAAGTATCTTCAAGATTTCCAGCAGCCGTTGCAGAAACAGTTCTTGCTTCCATCTCTGCATTTGTCGGGCCATCATAAGTTGCTAATGCTGTGTCTAAACTTGTTTTCTTCAATGCTCCAAAATCGATATTATTCTCGCTTAAAACGTTTACGTTTACAGCAGTCAGCCAGTTGACATCGCCGTAATCCGTCCGACCCTCACCCGAATCCTCTGTCCGGTTATAATTTGTAACATTTGCCTTAGCTAACCAATACCCGATAACCGAATTGTCATGTACTGTGGTCTGTAAATTTGTATCGACCGCAACTTTTACAAGATGATCAAGATTGCCTAACTCAAGAGCATCATATGCTTCGGCTTCCATTGCACCAAGAGCGGTCGCATTCCAAGAGACCGCACCGTCGCTTTTCGGGACCTTTGCTTGCTCTGCTGCGGTTGCCGCCAACCCTCCCGCCGTAGTTGTTGCAAGCAATAATGGATCGCCAATGGTCGTGCGAATAAGAATGACCTGAGTGAGGGCATCCGACGCTTTGATCTGCACGATAATATAGTTCTCGTTCATCTCTCCTTGAGTCAAAATGAGATAGTATTGCCCTGTTGTCCCGACCTCTGTTGCTTCATTCGCACAATCAGCAAAACCATCAGGATTATCGGCAGAATCGCTCCACTGATCAATTTCGCTGTCAAGTGCTGTTGCACTGCTTTGCAAGGCGGTTGTAGTAGTTGAATCTATCAGCGGGAACATAATGACCGTCGCCACATTCTTCTGCCGCACAAGCTCTAACGCGAAACAATTCGCCGCAAGGAATAATACCATCAACACTATGAGTATTTTCTTCATCTTCCTATCCCTTGTCCAATCCCAAAACCGGTTGCACCGGCTATTCCTATATTACGCAAAAAGTCTCCTACTGCCGGAGGCGAATACATCAACCATATCGGGTCATCGAGTATCGGCAGGTCGGGGTTGATGTAAAGTTGCTGGATTTCAGAAGCGGAGAGGGCACGGTTGTAAATTGAAACTTCTCGTATCTGACCGTCAAACCACCGATCGGCATTGGAACTTCCTGGTGTACCTGGGAAAAAATTGGCTCCTAAATAAATGTTCCTGTTTGTTCCATTTATCGTACCAGTTGAAGATGTAGTTCCCAGTATAGAATTAACAAATATCTCAATATTACTTCCATCGAATCTTCCTACATATTGATTCCAATCAGTCTCAATGAAATCGGCTGTCGTGAATCCCGCCCTATTGCCTGCTATGCTGAACACCGCACCATTAATAGGCAGTCCACCGTTTTCCAATCTTAAATCCCAACCAACGGCTCCAGTCGCATTATCGAGGGATGAGATAATCCCATCTCTCACTGCGGGAATAACATCAGCTTTAGCCCAGACAATAACTGTAAAAGGTTGAGTTGCGGATGTTCCAAGGAATTTTGAATGCCGGCCCAGTAACACATCATCATTTATACCATCAAAATCCAAGCCCTGCCCAGCCCATGTTGGTCCTAAAAGCGTTCCATTGTTGCCAAAAAACGATTCATCGACAGCTTCCCCTGCCTCTATTCCCCGCCAGTAAAATACCAATCCATCTGTTGCCCAGTGACCAACATTAAGCATCTGCCCAAACATTGGTTCACTGTCATTAAACTGTGCCTGCCCGACATTCGCCGTCAGGAACAAGAGGAACAGGATTATGCAAAGCAGTTTTTTCATATCCCAGTTACCTTTGAAACTCTTGTGGTCCAATGAATATCCGCGTCGGCATCGGTGTTATTGATAAGTACCCGCACCTGTGCAGCCGCCATCGGAATTGATATGACTTTCTCAAATACAAAATCCCATACGTTAAGACTGTCGGCATGGGAACGTATCAAGTCCTGAGCAAGCGTAACGGTATGAACAGCATTTACTACAGTCTTGACTGATTCCGAATTTGCAACCGTTCCGTCAACGATAAACCATTTGCGGGCAGGCACGTCGAAGTCGCCTGTCGTTGCGTCTGTCAAGGTTATCGACGGATCACCCGCATCAGCAGTCGCATCGTTTATCGTTGTCGTCGCGGGCGTATCCCCTGTTGTCGTGAATCGCGTAAGTAATACCCAGTCATCGTCGGCATAGGAAATCTCTACCAATACATCGACGCCAGCCTGTGCCTGAGCATCGGTGTACGCAATTACAAGATATACTTTTGTCTGGTAGCTGCCGGAAATATCATGGTTATTGCCAACAGCCAACAATCCTGCACCCAGAGCCTGCCACGCATCGACTTCAACTATTGTCGTCGTCTTAGTTATCGCACCGGGCAATGGCTGAATCAACAGCAACAGGAGCAGTGTTAAAGCTAATATGATTCGTTTCATGTTATCTCCTAACGCAATAAGTGAATACTGCTATCTGGGATATGACAAGCATCATAATCGCCGCGAGCCATATTATTGTTTCACCTATATTGGTCCCTGGCATGTTATCTCCTACAGTCCTGTAACTTTTAAGAGTCTGGTTGTGTAATAAATATCTGCGTCGGCGTCTGTGTTATTGATAAGCACCCGGACAAACGCAAACGCCGCTGGAATTGGAATAATGCGTTCCTGAACGATATTCCACACCGTTGAACCAGTATTATGGTTGGCTACCGTGTCATGGCATATCGTTATGTCATTGCCGGCAGCACTTTTCGTTCTGACTGATTCCGAATCCGTGACGTCTGTGCCGTCTAAGATAAACCACTTCTGGCCATTTACATTGAAATTGCCACCAGCAATAAGCGATATAACCGTATCGGTAGCACTAACCGCACCGTCTAATGTAGAAGTTGCACCATTATTATCCGTTTCTGTCGTAAACGGAGTACCTGTAAGCAGTGTCCAGTCATCGTCGGCATAGGAAACTTCTATTGACACTTCTACACCATCTTGTGTGTCGTCATCGGCGTATACGATTTCGACGACCAGAAGAGTTGAATAGCTATCCGATATGTCACCAGCAGCCCCAACATCAAGAGTCCCAGCGGCAATGTATCCCCACGGGTCAAGCTCAACTATCGACGTAGTTTTCACCAACGCCGCAAAAGCAACGCAGCAAAGCGGTATCAGGAGTATCAGGATTGCGATTTGTATTCGCTTCATAGATTCAAACCCGCCTCTATCTGGCTTGCAGCAGTATTATAATCGGCATGATTAAACCGATTCGCCAATATCTTATACAAATCAATATCGGATTGCATATCTTTACCTATTTCCTGCTTCACTTTCAGTTGTACGCTTATTCCAGATGCCCACTGATGAGAGTAATCTTTATCAATCACCGTTTGCTCTTCCGGCTCTCGCGTATCGTCCACCAGCTTCAAATGGAAAATAACATGATTGGCGTCAGGGAATACTTTGGTTACTGTTTTTGTCAATGCCATTATCGTTTTGCCTCCTGATGAATAATTTTTAAGATTATAGGTCTTAAATTTCTTGCCGGTTGTTCCAAAAACTTTGCTTGTTGATTAGCTCCTCTACTTCTAAATCGTTTATTACTCGAATCTGCAATCTGTTCTACATATTTTTCATTAAAAGCAGCACCATGAGCAGCCTCTAAATCTTCGTGAACATAAACTGCATAACCCTGAGTATAACCAACTATAATATCAGTCTTAAAACCACTTCCACCAACATTACGAGTAAAAGCAGAAGCCTTTAACGGTCCTTTATCAACAGGTACAATTTTTTGACTTTCCCGTTGTAATAATAATCCACCTCTTTTTAATCCACGAGCAACACCACGAGCAACCTGAGCATCAACTCTTTTCAGATTCCTTATAATTTTATCTATTCCGGATATACCAGCTAACCTTGCCATTACAAAAATACCGTTCTTAAAGTTTCTCTATTACGTAGAGTTGGTAATTTTTCAAATCTTCGTATTTCCCAAGCATTATCATTTTCTTTCGGAATATCATCATCTGTAATATCCGCCAATTCACCTAACATTAATACTCCACCTAAATCAACGTCTTGCCCGACATAAACTCTTGCATTAGAAAGTTGTCGAGTACCTTGACTATCCAAAAACTCAATTGTTATTTCTTCCCATCGACAATTTATTTCAACTGGATCAGTATATTGTGGTTGTCCATGATCATCATAATCTACAACTCCTGCACTATCCGCACCTAATAAAGCCCAATATACGGCCTTTTGTCCATAAGTTATCATCCGCGGAATTAGACTCATATATTACCATCTTTCAAAAGCAAGGCTTTTATATCACCGGACATTTCCTTCATTATTTCACTATTTTGCTCAATGTGGGTATCCATAGCCTTTTGAAAAGCATTATCTTCAACAATATCAACCGCAATTCCAATTGTATTTTTTGTAATTTCTGCCGCATTAGTTTGAATCGCTAAAGTATTTGCTTGTATTGCAGCATTTGAATCCTTAATAGTTTTATGAATACTTCCACCACCAAACACAACACTAATAACAACAACAATAGGACTTACCCAACGATACCATTCTACTCTATTCTCTTTTGCCATTTATAAATTCCTTAATCAGCAGTAGATTTTTCAGTTCCAACCCAAGTAGTAATTAATCGCTTGGTTATTCCTTTTTTCGTTTGTTCATTTAACTTTGCCAATCCACCATGGTAATCCAATCGCATAGCCATTTGTCCATAATGGGAAGTATCAAAACCTAAATCAACTTTAGATTGCAACTTTTCTTGAACAGAACCAGCTCTCTCCATCTCTGCTCTCATATCTTTAACCGTATAGAAATGAGCAGATAACCAAGTTTCAATTTGTATCAATTCAGCAGCAGTATAATCATCAGTTAAATCAGTACAAAATTCAGTAACCAGCATATTAGCAGCATCGATGAAAGGAGTTAATGTAATGCCTGTATATACTTCTATGATTCCTTCTACTAAAGTTGATGTGGTCCTTGCCATTTATGCTGCACCCTTAATTCTTTCAGACCAAAATTCTTTAACTCCTATTTTAGGAAATATATTTAAGGAGCTATTATCAGTAACATTAATTATTCCCCTATCTGGAAATTTAACAGGTAAATCCTTAGCAAGCCTCTCAAATCCTTTTAGAAATCTTGGGTATACATTTTTATTAGGTTTATCTAAATTATTGTCATGCCAATTAGATCTTCCATTTCTTGATAAGTGCATATCAAAACCCAAAAGAAAGATTCTTTTAGCACCTAATAACAATGCTAAATTTACAGCCCCGGCACCAGTATTATTATTCCAACAAAGAGCAATATGACTTAAACCTCTATCTTCCCGCCCCATTATCCAAAGCCAAGGAGTTGTATCTTTTTGCAGTTGTGGGCAATTAGTAAAAACAGCACCCTTAAATTGCTCTAATTGTTCCTTATGCTCCTTCCACCATTTATTATCAGCAAAGAAACAAATATTACAAATATCCGAACCCCGAAGATAGGCATCATTACATCCTATGGTAAGAATACCTTCCGGTTTTAGAAGATCAAAATCAAAGGATTCTAAGGAATGACCACCACCTATAATAAAAACATCTTGGTCTTGCCATTTAGCTTCTGGAGTCCATCGAGGCATTTATTCCTCCTCGTCTTCCTCTTCCTCTTCTACTTCTTCTAAATCTTTTAAAAACTTATTGACGTGTTTTTTCCGAAGTTTTGCATCATTCAAAACTTCCTCCTCGTCTTCGGTTTCATCTATAACTTGACACCAATGCTTTTTTATATAGACTTTAACTTCCTTTTCTTCTGCTAAAGGAAATTCAGAAGTGATATCCTCACCAAATTCAGGATGAATAATAGGTGAGGAAGTGGTAGTATCTTCCCCACCCGTATTACTAACCGCACCCGGCGACGGAATATTAGGTGTATCATCTGGGGTGGGAATATCATCTGGGTGCAATTTTTCAAATCTGCATCGATTTCCAGACTTACCTTTACAAAACTTTGCTATTAAATCTCGATGAGATTCAAAAGTCTCTCCAGGTTTAATAAGATGTTGTTTTCCCTGCTCATCAATTTCAACGTGATCACCGCAAGGTTGCTTATTAACTTCTTTTCTTAATCTGTACAAAGTCATTACATTTATCCTTTCCAAAATAATTGTAATCTTAGTTTTGTTAAGATAAAACTAAAATCTATTAAACAGTACCGTAAACGATTCCGGTTCTGCCATTTATGTCAGCCCTTAATTGAGGAACCATTATAGCCATTGTCTTAAAGTTGATCTGCATTCCACCTTGAGTTTCCCATTGGAGAGTTACAATATCCATTCCCATAACTTCACGAACAACATCCGAAGTCATCTGAACCAATACTATATCATAAGTTCCAGTAAAGTAATCAAGTGTCCTAATGTCAATTAGGCCATTGATTTTCATAACACGTTCCCGAATAGTCTGATCTCCATTAGCTTTGAAATCATCATCCAGGAATTGGTCCCAAGCGGAAGCAACATATAAAACCCAAGGACCGTAATGAAGAGCATTATGACTTTGCTGTTTCATAGCCATTACATCGGCTAAGAATGTAGCACCTTGGCCAATAGCACCTGTTGGTGTTGTAATGGTGCGAGTTAAAATACTCGGAAAATCAGTATAACCATAAATTGTGCCATTTGCCCAGGCATACTGATCAGCAACAGTGCTGACACCAAGCAAAAGTTTTTCTGCTTCTTCTGCAACTCTCCGAGCAGCCAAATCAGCATGGCTTGTATCCAATGGTGAACCACCATTACGACTTACCAATATCTGTCGAAGGCTGTAATTCCAATCCTTATGGATAATAGGCAAGGGCAAATACGTAGGCTCGAACAACGGTCTATCATTCGGACCTTCTGCCAATCCATCCATATTAACACTTGCGGGATCAATATCGCCCATCGTTTCCGTTTGCAAAACGGTTTTTCCCATACCACTGGGAATTGTAAGGGTTAATCCTGCCCCTCGTAAATCAGCCACAGCCCGCAATCTTTCTTTCGCCGCTTTTACAACAACCTCATCTATCTCTAACCAATCATCCTTACGAAGAACAGCAGTTGTGTTTTGAATTGGTACTGCAATTCTTTTGCCGTTTTTCTTTTGTGTAATATAAGACCGACCATCATTTCCTATCCATGGCCGTAAAACATTATAATCACCATTACAAGCCAGCAATTTACTGGCTACACTACCAGGCATTGAGCCATTAAGAACATCAAAACTCACATCATTTGCTATCATAGGCATGATAAAACCTTTCAATTAGACTTTTCTTTTACTTTGTTTAATACCGTTTTTAATTTCTCTCTTTACTACTATGCAACACGACAACGCCAACGGGAATCCTCTGTATTAGAACCCGTCAAATCAATTGTCTCCATAGCATAGGCAATAATATGATCTGCATCAGCACCACTTGTATCTGCTACGATAATAAGTAGTCCGGCACCGTTACTCATTAATGGATCACCAATCTCGATATCCTGTCCATCTGCAATTAAGGCATAAACTTCCGAACCTTGTGCAAATTGATAACAAGTAACAATTGAGTCATCAGTATAAATTGTATCGGCATCTTTTCCTTGAAGAGCATCTTCAGCCGCAAATAATGCCAATCCCTTTCCACCTACTATACTATGAGGAGCAACCTCATTATTAGCATCTATCTCGATTAACATACCAGGATAGATAAGAGCGGAATTAGCTTTATGCTCTGTATGCCGAAATGGTCCATTTGCATGTACTCGATTAGCTGAACTCATAATCATTAACCTTTCAAATTAGATTCTTTTTCATTTTGTTTCAAAACAACAATTCTTTTCAATTACCCTATCCGATTTTATTCAATCAATTTTACTTATCTAACTAAAATCTTAGTCCTTTTCAGACTTAGAGCCAAAATTCATTGCTGGCATAAGTAAAGGCTCTTCCTCAGTCTCATCATTATTAACCGTTTCACCTTGTCCACCATAATTAACCGCAGCTAACTCTTTTCTTTGATTATCAGTCGTAGTTGCTAAAGCTGCCAATTGTCTTAACTCGTTCAAATCCTTTTTCTCAAGTTGGTCCTCAGCAAATACATTTCGATCATTAGCGGTAATAACATTGATAAGACGTTTCTTATCAGCCTTATGGGAGTCTAATCCATTTTGCAACATAGAACGTATTTCAGGAGGAGCTTTTTTAAGAAACGACTCTACCGTCTCAGGCTCGGCATTCACAACCGGAATATCCTTACCCTTATCTTCCTTTTGTTTGTTCTTAGTTACCTCTTCCTCTTCTGCCTTTTTAACAATTTCCTTAGCAGAAGCCAATACTTTTGCATCTTCCTCATTAAGAATCGGATTCATATTATCAAGAATATCTTCCTCTTGAGTCATAAGCCATATTCGATTGTCCTCAGTCCACTGAGTACTTTTATTCTCAATAAGACTATCTACAATTTTTTTCTTTGTCTTCATCTTTGCCATAACTTTATCCTTTACATTAACAATAGGTTTCCACTTAACATCTTTTACAACAGCAATAGGAATGCCAACTAACTTCAGCACTCCTTTAATTTCACTAAATTCTTGCTCATAAAACTTTCCATCCCTTTCATAGATAAAGAAATCACTATCAGAGAATATGTCCTCTATCCAAGGACCAAAATCATCATCTGGAAATTTACCCTTTAATAAAGAGGACAAAAGTGAACGTCTATCCTCATCACTCATTTCGTTTTCAAGTATATCGTTAAGCAAACTTGAAACCGTATGAATCAAATGTTTCTGATTTTCCTTAATCCATTCTTTTGTTTTACTGTTTACACATTCTATAGGGAAAACTAATTCTCCTCCTGCCTTATTTAATCTCAAAAACCCCGCCCCGTCTTCTATCGAACAAGCCCCAACTTGATCCGGAAGTATCGCTAAATGGTCCGGTCTATAGTTTCGAGCAATAGCATCATAATGAATTTCATTCCACTCTCCTTCTACCATTTCATTGTCTGTCAATAGACCTGTTGATAATTCCATTACTTTATTATTTTCAACAGCCTCTAAAACCCTTTCATCTACCTTCTTGACTTGGACCATATCAAGCCATACTTCTGTTTTTAGTTGATCTCCATCCATCCTCGTATTCATCATCATCCCTAATCCTCTGGTATTAAGTACCTCAGGAGAGCAAGCACTTATTCCTTCACCATTCTTTTCGGGATGATATAAGACTGCAGGTTTCATATTCCAAAGTGGAACAGACTTCTTTAGTTCATCAGCAGGATATAATAGTGGTCCTTGACTGCCATTCAGTACTCCTTCGACAATCATAATAGCAGGAGCGACTAAATAGTTTTTGTTATGGAGTGTCTCATTGCGGGTAACGCCTGTAAAATTAGCGATTACTTTTTGTAAACCAGATTTCGGCATTTACAAATATCCCAAAAGTCCTACCAAATCAATTCGTCTCCAACTACGATTAAACATATACGCGATTTTTAACGAAAAGTCAAGATAATTCTTTTAAGGCAAAGGGATAGAGACGTGAAATTGAGTAAACTATACGAAAATGATACATATATAGAATTGGCAGGACTTCTTTTGTTTACAACGACTTATAACTCATTCTATATATATACTTTTGGGTGTGAAAAAATTTTTAGAAATCTTTTAGAATTCTTTGTTATCCCGGTAATATCTGATTCTGTATCATTTTAATCGGTTCCCATACTCCCTTAAAACTCTCTTTATTAAGAAAATCTCCGGGAGTATATTCATTACTCGGTAATTTATCAGTTATCAATCCCATTCTAATACAAGGTTCAGCAACTAACTCAGAACAAAATAAACTCATTAAATCCTGAGTATTCAAACCAAACGGTCCGTCATAAACAGATTTTATTAATTCTAAATAATTCTTTTCATAAGGACGATTCTTTACCTCTTGACGAAACTTTCGTAAGATTATTAACTGCTCCAATCTTAATGGTTTTCTTATCTGGCGTATCCCAACTGTGCCATTGTAAGTAAGAATTCGAGATTCCAAAGGAACTAACATTACACCCTTTTTTATAAATCCTGATTCTATATCAGGAACATTACATAATAAAGTAGATTCCCAACATAAAATAAGATCCCATTCGGGGGAACAGATTGTCATACCAATATGAGACCATTTACTTTTAGTCGTTAATTTAATTGCAGTAGAAGCAATTCCATTTCCTGAAAAACCAACCATATCCCCAGTCTGTGCTTTCGGTCTATATTTATTATAAGTCAACATCAGCAAACCCTTTCATTCTACTCCCATTCTAAAATGCAATATCCATTTAATTTCTTATATGCTCCTTTACTTGCTACTACTCCCAGACCTGCAACAATATATACCTGATCTTCCTTTATACCAAGATTTTGGTCTTCAAATAATTTTGGTCTCTCAGAAAGGGGAAACATAGAAAAAGCACTCGGCTCTTTTGGAACCTTAATATAATAAATACCCATAACAGCATACATTTCTTCTGAAGATGGAATACTAAAACCATCTGGATTTACTACCGTACCCGAACCTTGAATAGGTGGATAGAAATCATTTTCCATTATTCACCCCAAAACCTTTCATCATATTTTACAACATATTTCTCATCCAATAATGTCACACATCCTTCTAAAAAAAGTTTGGTTTTCTCTTCTGATTTTACTATTTCATTATTTATGGTTTCACCTTCCCACTTTCAATAGTAATACCGTTCGGCAGCGTGATCTTGACAGGGGGCATCACGCTCTTCTGTCCATCCATCAGGAATGTTGCCCCGTCCGGAAACTCCATTAACACCTCCCCAATCTGTTGTGATCCTGTACGTTTATACTTAAATACCCTGCCCTCTATATCAGTATACTCAGCCTCTACACCGCAGCCACTAAAACATAAAATAGATAATAAAATGATAATAACTAATAGCATCCACACAACAACGCATCGAAATCGCTCTTCACCAGTAGTCATTCTTCATTCCCTTCAGTCATAAATAACATCTCAGCAAAAATAGCTAATACTTCCAGTTTGGACCGCGACGCCTTTGTCGGTGATATTGATATTGGCAGGGCATACTTAAATCTACCCTTAAAAAACTTAGCCAAAATAGCAAGATCTTCCAGGTTTACAATATCATCGTGGTTTAAATCACCTACCCATGAATAAGGAGCTGTCCATGAATCATACCACGTACCATCTATATATTTTGAATAATTCCTAACCCTGGTAGTCAGTAACCAATTCTCTGCTAATACTGACAAGTATGGTTCCCAACTTCTTTCTTCATCCCACTCAGTAAAAAGAGTAGCTAATATATTTGGGTCATCTAACCATTCTGTTTCATAAGAAGGTAAAATATCTGGCTGCTGCATTACCAATAATATTAAACAAACCTGCACTAACATTTTTTATATCCTAATCCTTTCCAAATCATAAAATAGAAAGGGCCGACCCGTTTGTCCTAAAGCCGACCCTTTCCGGAGGGGAGAAAACTTTCAATAATAAGGGATGGGACGACCAACTCGACGTCGGTATAATCCCATCCCAGAGGAGAGTGATGAAAAGCCTCATACTAACCATCCACTCGTAACTGCCCAAAGCATTAAAGCTCCAAGGACAATACAAACTGTACATTGTATCACCTTCTTCATTTTAGTTTCCTTTCCAAAAATAAAATACAAGGACGGGCAGGATTGGCATAGCACCCGCACTGTGTCGGATGTATTATCTACCCGGTACCTGCTGGCTTTCTCGTTGCCTGGACTTAATACCCTACTTCAAACGGTCCTTGCCTTTTCGGGACTTGCCTTGCAATATGGTACGGAAAAGCCTTATCCCACTTATGCGTTTCACACACACCGCCGTCCTCGTATTAGCTTTTTAAAAATTGCCATCCTTATTGTAACCCAGAGGACGGCGGGGCTGGGTTCTTAGGAGTTTACAATCAAGACCCTTATATTTATTCACGCTGCCTTATGAGTGTTCGCTCTACCTTCAGAATAATCAGAAACATATCCCGCAGGCACACGAGTCTTGCGTTCAGCGTGCCATCTCTTTTTTGCCTGCAATTCATTTAAACCATAAGCCTTCATCATATGCTGAATCTTTGTTTTTTCAAGATGCTTCCCAGCCCAATATCGTTTTCGAGCAGGGCGACCATCTTTCGGTTTACCTTTTTTACCTTGCCTCTTGACTGTTTTCGTTGGCTTTAATACAACATCACTCATTCCACTTTCCTTTTCAAATAATATGTCCTGATCTGCCATGGCAGGAGACCAGGACATTATTAAGCGAATACCACCATTTGCCTCATTACGCAATTCTTTTTATGTTTTGGCGTACTCTTTTTATCGCCTCAGCATAATACACCTCCCGTTAGATTCCAATTAAACATTTCAAAGAACTTTCTTCGTATACTATATTATCGTAAAAAATACGGTTGACGAAAAAATAAAAATTATTTTTTTACTCTTTCTTTTCCTAACCACACAGAACGCCTAAAAACCTCACGTTTTGAGCGCCTAATCGTCTTCGGTGCTTCTGCCTGAATCGATTCTCGAATAGCCTGTTTTGACTTTTTACCCCATAATTGTCCTTTTTCTTTTTGTTTTTTATCAGCAGGAATCCAAGCACATCGACAATTCGGATGTCTCGGTATCAATCCCCTCGCCTCTTTTACTGTCATTATCGCCCCTTCTAATTCATCACATAAAACACACACTCGATCATCACCTGCGGTTGACCATTCTGCTAATATCCCAACTTCTTCAACTCCCAATCTTTCAAACGAATCCAATTGGCCTTCTGCATGAGCAGCAATAACTTCTGTCCTTGCAATCATCATCGCTCTTGTTCTTGTTAATCCTCCTATTGATATTCTCATATCTCTTGCAATTGCAACGGGAGATTTACCTTGTGCTAATCCGTTCGCTAAATGTCTACTTAACTGTTGAGACATCGTTGCAGTAACACCACGTAATTCTTCAAATGCCCTTGTACTTACTAACTCTATTTTATTTAATGCTTCGGGACTACTAAAAGCCTCCCTTAAAAATTGTTGCTTACTACCTTCAAAGAAATCGGGAGATATTGCCAACTCCTCAGAATGTATATCAGTATATGCCCTTAGTACTCCTTTCTTATAAGCGGATTCTACATACTCGGCAGTCCATGGTTTACCACTTATTCCTCCTATCGGGGTTAAAATTTCAGCATCTATTTGTTGCTGCAACCACTTACGATATGTCTTTACTTTTTGGGAACTGGTTTGAAATCGCCACGCCTGTTTTTCAATATTAGTAGTATTGATTTGAAAAGGTTGACCGGGTATTAAACCAAATACATCATATTTCACTATCAACTCAGTATTTAGCTTTTCTACTTTACGAAATCGTCTTCGCATATCCGCCATAAAGCGTTTACGTAAAGTGGTAGTTCGTGTTGGGTCCCTTTTTAGTTGGTTAGGCATTGCCTATCTTTCGTACATAAAAATCCTTACCCCATTCAAAACCATCCGCTTGTAAGTCATCCCGAAAAGCTAACATATCACCAACTTCAAATTCATTATATAATAATAATTCTGCAACCATTTTGTGGTATTTAGTAGTATCCTTAACTTGAGCAAAAGAAACAAAGCACTTATCTGTTATATCAATAAATTTATATTTTTGTTCAGGCATTTATAATCTCTGTTAAAGGTAATGGTCTTCGTAAACTCGATAAACAAATTCCTTCTTTCATTGCGGTTATTACTCCTACCGCCTCTAAATAATTCTCAACAAAAATACAATCTTTATCAGAAGGTATTCCAAACGCTCGACTATATATAGTTGTATTTTCTTGAACTATAATAATAGGAACATCATTATCCCAACAAGCATTATGAGGTCTCCCCCAACACTCAGGACTAACCATAACATCTACATCTCTTACAGATAATCCTTTTCCTATTCGTGGTGCTTTATGAAGTCCCTTCAAAACACAATGTAAATAGCATTCTGAAATTATCTCAGGAGCAATTCTCGGATCACATATAAAATCATAAAAACCAGATATAAGTTTTTCCTTTTCTCCTTCTGGCTCAATAGGAGCATGAGCAACAGGTTTATTTAATAAACAGGCAATCTCTCTTGACGCAATTGCCTCTACTCCTCCCCATGGATTTACACCACCATTCTTCCAATAGTATTCTGAAATCTCTTTAGGAACTTCTATCTCCGATGCGACAGCTAAAGCATCAAAATCATATTGTTCAACTTGCCTCACTAATTCATCCACTCCTAATACCTTACCATCTGCTCTCTTCTTAGTTATATAACCCGTCATCCGTAAAGGTATTTTTAATTCTATTATCTTTACATCAATTCCCAAAGTCGCTCGTGATGCAGAAACAGCATTTACAGTTTCATTTCTTACTGGTTTATTAACAGCAACCAAAATACGATTACTCTTAACTTCCTTTAACTCAATTCTACCCAACAAAAATTTATCTAATATACTACCTTCAACATACAAGCATTTTTTAGCGTCTGGCATTTCATTTATATCAGAAGCGTTAACCACATTAGGATGAAGTATCAGTTTATCACAAACAGAACTTAATAAACGAGCAGCAGGAGTAGCATCACCTGCATGGCCACCAATTTCACATCCTATACCTGTTGGAATTATCATTACTACATTCATGCTTCCGTTCTCTTTCCTCTTATAATAGTTTCTTCGTCCCAATCCATTGCTTCAAACCATTTACTTATAAAATCAATAGCAACCAATGCATCAAAATCCTTACAACTAAATACATTAATATAAACTTCCCCTACCAAATCCAATGTATGAATCGTAATATTACTGGTAAGGATAAACTGCACTGCCGAAGTACCCTTGGTATGAGGAGATGTTTGCCGTTCAGATTCCGAAACTCCTAAATCATCCCAAAAATATCGTTCACACTTTTGCATATCAATCAGTTCACAAAGCTCTGCAAAAAACTTATCCAAATCTGATCGATTAAATAGTTTAGGATTACAACCATACAAATCAATTATTAGTTCTTTACCATATACCATAATAAATCCTTTCCAAAATACTATTCTTCATTGTCATTTGTATTCTTATCCTTATCGCCCTCTGTCTCTGCTACCCTTTCAATGGCGTTTTTCTCAATCTCTGCTGCTTCCTCTTCTGTCATCTCATGTATCTTCATTAAGTAATCCTTCGGACCAATTAAACTATCTACCTCACCTTGGACATACTTTGCAAATGCTTCTGTTTTGATTTTTCCTACTTCTGCTTTATCCTTATCAGAAGGTGTTTCTAAATCAGGCCATTTAATCTTATAGTCTTTTACTTCTGACAATACCCCATAAATCATCATCCTATCAATAAACAAACGAATTAACATTGGTGAAATATATGACTCTCTTCTCTTACTTACTCGTTTATTCCATGTCTCTGCATCTGTAGTTGAAGCTAATTGTCCTATTTCGCTTCCTAAAAATATACGTTTAGGAACACCCAAACTCATAGCTATGACCGATACTTGAGCATCTATATGTCCTTTCGGGTCAGCAATTTGAGGAGCCATTGTCTTTACTTCTTTTATTCCCGCCAATGCTATATATCGCTGCATACTATTAGCATATAGTTTGATCTGCTCCTTAAAAGCATCCTCAGCAGTATCATCCCAATCAGTGGCAGCCTCATCATCAATTCCAAAAAACGTACCCGGATAACCACCTCTCCAAAACATTTCCCCAGAACCACTAACAATTTTCCTTACATCCAACAAACGATTATAAACTGCTTGCATTCTGGGAATACCATAAACATCACTTGACAATCGATTATCAGCTATATGTAAAACTCTTGTCCAGTGAATCATTTTAGTTGACATATCACTCCCAATATTTAATCCTCCTTCTTGAAATTGTACACTATACATCGTAGGTAAACCATAACGTGAAGACGTTGTGTCTGTTTCCTTTGCTTTAATCTCAATTACTGTTTCCTCCAGTGGTTTCAAATACAATAATTTATGTTTATTATTACCAACTTTTTCCCCTGTCTTTTCATCAATTCCTTGTACCGGTTCCTTTAATTCCCCACCATCACTTAAACCTAATAATAATAAACCAAACTCACCGATCCCACTTAGAACATCAACTCGCTGTAAATAATGAAATATACTTCTTTCCTTTTCTAAAGCATCCCATTCTAACTCGAACGTTGTCTTATCAGCTTCCTCTGTTTCAAATATCTCAGGAGGCATAGCCCAACACTCATCGGGGTAAATACCAACCACCCTTGCAGCCATGCCCTCTCTATCATACATTCTTTTATAATCACTTTTACTGATAGAAGTCGGATAACGACATTCATAATCAATATCTAAACCGGGATTTAATAATTTTGATATTGATTGTTGTCGTAAAGTAGTCGTATTTTCAATTTGTTTGTAAGCAATGTTAAATGCCATTCGTCTCTGTTCATCCGACAAACCTTCTACTTGTTTTACCGTGTTTGTTTTGACCATAGTTATTATCCTTTATCAATTTTCAAGTATTCCTCTTCACTCATATTTTCTTCAGTTTGTTTCAACATTGTTTGTTTTTTACCAATCTCTATTTGTTCTTCTATTGGTAAATCCAATAACTTCGATCTCATCTTAACCCTTAACTTACATAGTATCTTTTTATACCCCGCTTTATCAGTACGAACAATAAACTTACTACCATCCCAATATTCCATTTTAATTACAGGAATCATATCAGTAGGTTCTTGTGTGTTCCCACTATATCCCATCTTTTCCATACCAATTTTAGCAGGGGATTTAATAGGAGGAAGATTCTTTATAGAAGAAGGGCAATGACCTGATCTTCCCTTCTGTTCCTTATTAGCAAATGTACAAATGGTATTCATCACACAATTTGTACATCTACCTTCCTTTTTAGTTTCCTTTATACTCTTGTTACGTTGTTGTTGAACCATTAGTTACGTCTCCCAAATACACCACCAACAATTTTTCGTTTCTTATTTAATTGATTAAATGCCCCACTCGAAGCATCTACCTGATCTTTATATGTAGAAGCAGGAAAGTGTTTTAATTCGTTAATGTATTCCCTGTTCCACTCAGCTATTACCATTCTTACGTTTCCATTGTTTACCTGTACTGAAAATGGATCTGCTCGCTGCTCTTTACTTGAATCACTTCCACTTGGTTTATCAATCCTAACAATATATCCTGCTAAGTTTCGTACTGTATTTTCTGCCGATTCTTTTCCACCACTTCCCGGTTCTTGTTCTATTCCTATATGTATATCCCTACCATCTATATTTTCAGCGGTATCCTTCATTCTCCTCTCTCTTGCTGATGAGTCTAATCTAAACCTATCCACATCTAATATCCAAAAGAAGTGGTCTCTATCCTCTCCCATCAATAATCCTACCGTAAATGCTCCCTTTCCTCCTAACGTCGCTGTCTTATCCCAAAACCTTACTCTTCTTAACCATTTCTTAGGTGCTTCCCCTATCTTTATCCTTTGTATTTTTTCTACCTTAAACATTCCACCACCACGCGGAGAAGGTTGCTGCAGATACTGCCCTGCATACATAAATGGATCAACACCTTTTTCATTTAATACACTCCTGGGAAGTTTGATAGGGTCCATTAGGCCATTTCTATAGAATTTCTTTAGCGTTTTAGGTTTGACTCTATCCGTAACTTCCGCAGGAATGCATATATGTTTTATTCTATATAGGGCATCTGCCTCTCCATTTTGTATTGCTAATCGCTGTACTTCTTTTGCTCGATTCATCATAAAAGCAGTAGGGTCATTTTCATGCAGTCTTTGCATAATAAGAATTGTTAAGGAACTGCTTTGAGTAGTCCTTCTTTGAAACACCACATCTGACATCCAATCATTAGCAGTTTTTATTATAACATCCGACATTACTTCTCTTGGGTCTATCGGGTCATCAACCGCAAAAAAATCACCATGAAATCCTGTAACCTTACTATCTACACTACACGACCTTCTACTGCCCCCCGTTGTATTTACAAAATATCCTTTAGCATCCTGATCCTGACTTAGCCTGATACTTGGGAATGCTTTTCGATACTTCTCTGATTTAACCACACCTCTACTTTTTCTTGATAAATCTAAAGACAAATCATGATTATGACTCCCACCGATAAACTTCGCGGTTGGCATTCGGGTCCATATCCAAGGAAGAGACATTACTGAGTAAGTAAGTGATTTAGTTTCCCCCGGACTAATATTGATAATTAAGTCGTAATCCTTATCTAAGCCCTTAAATACACGCTCTGCTGCTCTTTGAAACTCATCACAGATATATTTAATGTGCCAGTTATTAATAAAAGGTCTGGGCTCTGCTTCATGCCAAAACTCTTTTACAAACTCATAAAACGATTCTCTTGTAATCGATGCTATTAAATCATACTCCTCAAACCGCATCTCCCCTATTGCTTTCATTGCAGAAGTTGAGACAGCAGCAACCGCAGCACTCTTAATAAACTTACGTCTTGTTAGTCTTCGTTTTCGTTTTTTCTTTACCATTTCGCATATCTTTTAATATTGCTTTTCTTGTTTCCAAACTAAGGCCTTTACCCTGTACAGTATGTGTTACTGATACTCCTCCCGATAAGTTAATATCTATATCTGTCTTTTCACCATAACCACGCTTACGATTAAATGTTTTTTGGGCGTGAACAATAGCAGTCGTATCACCTCCCTTTACAAGACCTATAAAAGCGTCCTCATAGAAATGACCTTTATACCAATCAATATCTGAAACTAACTGAGCGAACCCATCATCCTTAGTACACCAGGCATCAAATGTAGAACGACTGATATTAACTTTTCTTAATGCTCTTGTTAAAGAAAAATTACCTTTCGTCCAAGCATGAAGTAAAATAGATTGCCGTGCTCTAACCCCTCTCTTTTCCAACAATGCTTCTATCTTCTCCACTCCGGACTTTGCTCTTTCCAAAGCATTAATTTCATTCCATAGTTTACGAAGATTCCTGGGAAGACTTTTGAATATGTAATCTTGAATTGTAGTTTCTTTTTCGTTCTTGCCACCCCATTCTTTTCGTCCCGCCTCAAGCATCAATTTGAAATACTTTTTCTTCTTCTCCCATACTCGAAATGTTGCTAATGATATGCCAAGTATTTTTGCTATCTTTGCCTCAGTCATGCCCGACCGAGCTAACTGATAAACTCCTACAATATACTCGTCCTTAAAGATGCTGACCGCCATCGTAATTACTCCTAAATCATATATCTATATTATACGTAGTTTTTGTGGCCGTCTACACAATAATCAGGACACACGCTTATATACGACAAGTGCATACGTGTTTTCAAATAAATTTTCCATCAAAATCGCGTGTTATGGCCTAAAAACGACGATTTTGAGAAATTTTCAGAAAATTCGGATTTTTTTGTTGTCTCGTATGAGAATAATCGTATGCTATCTATATAAGGATAAGAAATCAAAAGTTAATAATCAATTTTGAAAGGAAAAGAAAATGAGTAAAACAGCAACACAAAATGAGATTATAGTAGGAACCGGAGTAACACAACTTTTTTATACAGACACAGAACCATGGGAAGTCATCCGAGTTATATCAGATAAGACTTTAGAAATCCGGCATATGAATTCTAAACTCGATGCAAATTGGAAGCCGGAAATTATACCAGGAGGATTCGCAGGACATTGCACAAATAACAACACACAACGCTGGAACATATCTTCAAATCCCGACGGTCATATTTGTCGAATCCGTTTATGTGTGGATGGCCAGTGGAAATATAAAGGACAACGATTTTCAATTGGGAAAGCCCAACGCCATCACGATTATAACTTCTAATCCTAAACACACCAAGCGGGATTCTTAATTGAATCTCTGCTCGATATGTTTTTGAAACTTAATAATAATTTTGAAAGGAAAAGAAACATGAGCAACAAGAGCAGAAAAAACAAAAGTAGTCAGAGTCCGAAACAGACGCCAATAACTGTTGCAAAAGATGATCCACTAAACGAGATTGTCAAAGAGGCGGTAGAGGAGACCAAAACAGCAGCACCCCCAGACAAGCAGAAACCGACTAAGGAAACAAAGACGCAGGATGTAGATTTTACTTTCGAGGCGACAGCATCAATAGCGAGCACCAAAATTATCCACATTGTTAGCGAATTGGAAGATGTTGCAAACGGCCTCAATACCCAAACCATTTTCGGTATTCCCGCAGCACGCTTTCAAACTTATGCCGATACGATCAAAAAGTATCCCAAGCAACTCAAGAAAAAAGCAGAGAAGGAAAGACGACGACTAACACAAACCGAAACCAAAGAAGAGAAGAAGGACAAGAAAGCAAAGGTTCTGAGAGAGAAAATACAGACCCTACAAACGAAGTTAGCAAAGTTATAAAATGATTATGGTAGGGGATGGTTTCGATCATCCCACTCCATAACTATTTATTAAACTTTTTGAAAGGTAAAGAAAATGACACAATTAACTAAATCTAATGTTGACGGAGTCTGGATTGTAGATAAAACCACTGACCTTGTGTTTTGTGAAGAGGATGGCGGCTATTACTATTTCCAGCAACACAACTATCCATTAGATGATAAATTCTCTTCCCGGTTTCCATCGATGCAGGCAGCATTAATTGAGTTATCAACTGGCAAGATTGAATGGGAGATATAAATTAATAATTATAAAAATGATTACGGTAGGGGACAGCGATTAAGAAAGTTGGCTCCTGATAAAAAGTTGTCCTCCTCTGTAACTATTTTAGAAAGGAAAAGAAAATGAATCTCAAAAACAAACTAAATCTGGTTAGTAACAATCGTAATCAACTAAATAAGATACAAAAAATGACATTAGACAATTACAAACAACTACTCAACCATCACAGCGGCGACGAATCCCATATAACACCAAGTGCCCTAAAACACATTAACACTTTTCTAAACAGAATGATTCTTAAATATAATCTTCAGTAATTAAAAAGGAAAGAAAAATGAAACTACGACCAATAATTGATTCAATCAATAAAGCAAAAGGCGTACTTAGTATTCATATATCCCAGATTATTGGTTGTTGGAATGCCAAAGACAAAGTTGGAATGGAATATTGGTTACAAAGAGCCGAAGAAGATTCATCTGATATTACAAATGGAATAGAACAACTCAAAACTTTATCAAAAACATTTTCTAATAAAATACCAGAGGAACAAAACAATGGAAACAAATTTCAGAAAACAAATCTCAGACTTACTTAATAAAAAAGGAATGAGTATTGCTCGACTTTCACGATTAGCAGATTTAAGTCCGGGTACTGTTTACAATTTCCTTGATGGTAAATCCGAAGTTGGTTCTGCTAATCTCACAAAGATGCTAAATGTTTTGAATAAACAGCCAAATAGGAAAGGAAAATGAAAGTGATTCAATAAAATTACAATTCGAGAACTTAATACGCTCGGTAATCAACTTCCTAAAGACAGTCCAGTAAGAGAAATTATTCACCTACAAGTTTTAGAAGCAGTCGAGGCAAAAGTTCCTTATATATTTCTTGATGATGAAGACGAAGTTGATTCAGCACTTCTTAAAGGAATAGAAGGAGCTAAAATTCTTGAAAAGGAATCAAAGAGAGTTGCTGTTAAAGGAACTTCTTTTCAAAGAGACAAACAAAAACTTAAAGAGTCCTGTAATAAAACGCCTTACATATCTGTCCAAGAATATATTTTAAGAGGGGAAGATAACCAAATGGAATCAACAATCATAACTCTTGATGCAACCACAGAAACTTATTGGGATATTAGAAATCTCATTTTCGATACTGTTTGGAAATTCCAACAACAGTACGGTGGAGATTTTGATGAGATGGTTGCAGAAGCAAATCTAATCTTTATAAAATACTTCCTAAGCCATAATTCTGATACATCTCAATTTTCTACCTGGTTACATTTTGGTTTATGGAAAGGACTGATTGACTTCAAAAGATTTATTAGAGAACAAAATAAATATACAATAATTAAGCATTTAGAAGAAATTGAAAATTTTTATGAATACCCTGTAGTACAAGAATACAGAACGTGGGAATTACTATTCGATTTAGGAGAAGACGCGAAAATAATAGTCCAGTTAATCCTAAATCTTCCGGACGACCTACAAAAAACAATTATTGCCCAAAAAGAATCACAAACATTAAGCAAGAGAAAACTAATGATACATCTCGCGTCTTTGCTGGGATGGTCTTATGGTAGAATTAAAGAATCCTTTCAAGAAATTACGGCGATATTAAATGACTAAACTTTATACATATCAAAAAAAAGCAGTATTACAAATCCAAAAATTCAAAGGCAGAGCTTTACTTGCTGATGAGATGGGGCTGGGAAAAACTTTAGAAGTGTTATGGTGGGTAAAACGAAGTCCAAAAAAACGACCAGTTGTTGTAGTTTGCCCTGCCTCATTAAAATGGGTATGGGAAGCAGAAGCAATGAAACATATTAAAGTCAGAGCAACAATACTTAATGGGCGTACTCCACCAAAAAAGAAAAAAATCACGAAGAGACGAGAATTATATATTATCAATTATAGAATTCTTAAATACTGGGTTTCTTATTTAAGAAGACTTCGACCGCAAGTCCTTATTATAGACGAATGCCATTATCAAAAATCAAGAGGGGCTGATTGTACCCAAGCAATAGAAAGATTAGTTAAAGGAAGAAAATCTAAAGGGAAAATTCCTTTTCGTATTCCACATATCATCGCTATTAGCGGAACACCCCTAACTAATCGTCCAGAGGAGTTATTTACTACCCTTAGACTTATACAACCTAAAACATGGAATTCTCATTTTTTCTTTGTGCATCGTTATTGTAAGCCAGAACTACGTCCTTGGGGATGGGAATATAAAGGGGCAAATAATATAAAGGAACTTCATCGTAAACTCAAACGAACAATGATGATTCGCAACTTAAAAAAAGATGTACTAAAAGACTTGCCCGAAAAAACCAGAAGTGTAATACCTTTAGAAATTAGAAATCGAAAAGAATATCAAGAAGCAGAAAATAATTTCATCACATGGCTTACTAAAAAATCCACCTCAAAAGCCGAAAAAGCAAAACGAGCAAAAAAACTCGTTCAATTAGGATATCTAAAACGATTAGCAGCAGAACTAAAAATGAATCAAGTATTAGAATGGATTGATAATTTTTTAGAACAGTCCGAAGGAAAACTTGTTATTTATGGAATACATAAAAAAATCATCAAACGACTTCACAAGAAATATAAAAAAATATCCGTTATAGTAGATGGTTCTGTTTCCAATAAAAAAAGAAAAATTGCAGTTCGTAGTTTTCAACAAAATAAAAAATTCAGATTATTTATTGGTAACATTAAAGCAGCAGGAGTAGGAATCACATTAACCGCTGCTCATAATTTAGTATTCGTAGAATTAGATTGGGTCCCAGGAAATATGGTACAAGCAGAAGATCGCATACATCGTATCGGACAAAAGAATGCCGCTATGATTTATTACTTAGTAGCAAGAAATACAATAGAAGAAAAACTCTGTAAGATAATTCAAAAGAAACAACGTGTACTATCACAAGTATTGGATGGCTCGATTAAAACAAATCGTTTGGATGTTTATCGAGCATTAGAAAAATCTTTATTGAAAGGAAAATAGCATGGAAGACATATTAGATACAATTTGTAAGTGGTCCAGTGATAATCATATTGTTACTATAGGACTGTTGTTATTAGTGGTAGCATTTATTTTAAGTTTTTGTTTCAAAACCTTTTGGGGTGAATGGAAAAGATGAAGATAAATGAAAAGGCATATTGAAAAATCTCAGCTAATCTTCATAATACCATTAAACCTTAAAGTCTTATTTAAGAGGTGGTGTCAAAGACATAAAAAATCAATGGTAGATGTAATAATCGAAATGATGAAAGAAAAAATTCAAGAAGATTGAAAGGAAAAGTAAAATGGAATTATCAAAAGATCAATATAATTACGGAATGGGAAAAGTAGTAAAACTATCTAAAGAACTTGATCTAACATTCGATCAAACCATCCTTGTTATAGAAAAAATTCAATTGATTAAACAGGTTTGGAATTGGGTAAACATGGGAAAATTTCTAATGATAAAAGCTAACGAAGTACAAAATTTTATAAATTCTTGCCAATCAGAATTTGAAAATGGATATAAAGATGAAACTTGTAACCATAAGCAAGAAGAGGGAGATTTGGAAGGTATGGGATAATGAACTTCTCTGACATACTATCTAAATACAATATCGAAACAGCAGCAGAAGGGCAAGAGCATACTTCTCCAGGCTGGATTCATTTCGACTGCCCATTTTGTGAAAAAGACGCGAAGCGATTTCATATGGGCTATTCATTAGAGAATAATTTCACTAATTGCTGGCAATGCGGTTATCATTCCCTTTTATCTACCTTAGTAGAATTAACAGATTTATCTTTTTACGAATGTAAAAAACTTCTAAAAACTCTTGACATTGAGCATTTTGAAATTAAGGAAGTGAAAGGCAAACTTGTTATTCCGGAAGGAATTGGCGAACTTAGACGTATCCATAAAAAGTATTTAAGGAAAAGAAATTTCGATGTCAAGTATATCCAAAAGAAATGGGGAATAAAAGGTATTGGAATTCATGCAACACTATCATGGCGAATCTTTATTCCTATACATTATCAAAATAAAATAGTCAGTTGGACAACCCGTTCAGTCTGGGAAGAAAACCCTAAACGATATATTACAGCAAAAAAAGAAGAGGAAGCAATTTCAGCTAAGTCATTATTATATGGTGAAGATTATTGTGATCCATTACATCTAAAAGGAATTATAGTATGTGAAGGACCGTTAGACGTTTGGAGAATAGGAGCAGGGGCAGTATCAACAATGGGTACTGCTTATAGTCAGGCACAAGTTGAGAAAATTGTAAAATATAAAAAACGAATAATTTGTTTTGATAATGATAAAGCAGGACAAGCAGCAGCAAAAAGATTATGCAGCGATGTTTCATCTTTTCCCGGTGATACTTATAATGTAGTATTAGACGGAAAAGATGCAGCGGAATCAAGCGACAAAGTGATTTGGAAATTAAGGAAATTTTTATTATGAGTAAAAAAACATGCTTTACTTGCCACTGGGCTACAGTGCCCTCAACAGAATTATTTGATAAAGTATGTCTTCGGTGTAAAAAATATGATAGATGGCAAACAAAAGTGAATTCTCCTCATCCTCCTGAAGAATTCACTATGAATTGGATTCAACCTTGTGTATATGAAGCATTAGTTAGAATGTATGATAGATATGCAGAAGTGGTTTTAACTGCCCCTATAAAAGAAGGAAGTCCAGATATAATGAATATGGATCAGTTTTTTAATCCTGTTTTGGTTCGTGGATTGATAAGTTATGGCGAGTTTTTAATGCCGATGGAAAAAGAATTGGGAATTATTTAAGAATTATTTTTTCGTCAACCGTATTTTTTACGATAATATAAATGACAAGAGACTTTTTTGGAAAGGAAAAGACAATGATCTAAATAAGATTTTTAATCAAAATACACGTGCAGTACAGTAACAAAATCAATTTTTTGGAAAGGAAAAGAATCATGGCAAAGAAAACAAAAAAAACTAAAGAAGAACAACGAGTAGAGATTCCACCACTAAACAAACAAATCTTGGAAGTACGAATCATTGGAGATTCTCCTTTGATACAACACGCATGGAGCGAAAAAGTAAAAAAGCAAATGCTCGATAAACAGATGAAAAAGGCTAAACAAGGCAGGGAAGCCAAAAACCCAGAACGAGACTACCGAGAGAGTTTATATTGGCTAAACAAAAAGGGACAGCAAATCCCCGCTAAGAACATAAGCCCTAAACAACATGGAATATTTGGGATTAAGTGCGTTTCCTTTAAAGCTGCCATGGTAAGAGCCGCAAATGACGTAGGTCTGACAATGACTGATACCCGTCGAGCCTTTCATGTACTTAAGGAATTTGCAGTCCTTAAATACAAGAAGGTACAAATGCGAGAGGACATGGTAAAACTCAACGGTAAAACAGCCGACCTTCGTTACCGCGGTGAATTTATAGACTGGTCTTGTAAAATACAAATCCAGTATAACGCCGAACTGTTTAGTCCAGAGCAAATTATAAACATGCTAAACACCGCAGGCTTCGGTGTAGGCGTTGGTGAATGGCGTCCTGAGAAAAACGGCAACAATGGAATGTTTCACGTTGAATAGAATAAGTATGGCAGGCGGTACGGGGTGCGGCCCGGTACGGCAGGGCGAGGCGAAGTATGGCGAGGCGAGGCAAGGCAGGCACGGTATGGTACGGTACGGTGCGGTATGGTAAAGTGTGGTCTGGCATGGCAGGTAAGGCAGGCAGGGTGCGGTGAGTCTGGGCGTAGCTGGGCAAGATTTGGCAGGGCAGGTGAGGCAAGGTTTGGCACGGTCCGGCGGAGTTTGGTTTGGCCAGGTGAGGCAGGCATGGATAAGTATAAAATAAAACAATATAATTGAAAGGAATTAAAATGGTTTACGAATGGAAAGATGATGCAGTAGGACCAACCAGCAAAATTAAGGCTAATGATGTCGGAAAAATTCTTGAAAAGTTGGAAAAGAAACACGGTGGAGCAACACCAGAAGATATTCTCAAAGAGGCAAAGCCAAAAAAGTCACCCATCCATAATTGGTTTGAGTGGGATAATACAGAGGCCGCCCGAAAGCATAGAGAATGGCAGGCAAGAAGTTTAGTCCAGCAAGTTGTTGTTGTTTATGAAATCAAAGGAAAAAACAAACCACGAACGGTCCGTGCCTTTGTAAGTATCATCGAGAATAACCATAGACACTACGCATCGACAGCACGAGTGCTCAGTAATATCGATCTGAGAAAGCAGGCTATAGATGATGTAGAAGCACAGATATACTATTGTGAAAACAAACTAAAAGCATTTAATGGTTTCAGCAGGACACTTATACTATTAAAGAAGGCTCAAATTCAATTACAAAAGAGCAAGAGAAAACGTGGGGCAGCATAAATTAGCAGCCTAAAATAATTTTTATTTTTCTCTTTACATCTAAGAAAGAGCCTATATAATACGAATTATGAATATGAACCGACGAAAACGAGAAAACAAAATAATTCGGGACAAGCCCCCTGTCAAGAACTTTCGTCGGTTCATATTGGCAGGGGGTTTTCTTTTATATAGGAGCTTGAGATGAATAAAAAAGACGATCCCTCTTATTATGCTATTGTTCCTGCTAAAGTCAGATATTGTAAACAATTAACCCCTAATGCAAAACTTCTATATGGAGAGATAACCTGTCTTTGTAATAAGCACGGATACTGTTGGGCAACCAATAATTATTTTGCAAAACTATACGACAAAGATAAAATGACAATTAGTGTTTGGATTCGATCTCTTGAAAAGAATGGCTTTATACAATGCACCATTAAAACTAATAACAGAAGACGAATTTACATAGTAGAGCATATAGAAAAATCTATAGGGGGGTATAGAAAAACACGTAGGGGGGGTATAGAAAAATCTATAGGGTCATATAATAATACAAGAAAGAATAATAAAAAAGAAAATCACAAGTTACCTGCGAAGCAAGTTCGCAGTAGTTTGTGCCCTACTGATAAACCTTCTTTTGACAAAAAAATGTCTGTAAAATTAGAGGACTTACTTAGAGAAAAAAGGAAGTTCAATAGTAGAACCAAACCAAATAGCTGGCCTGCTCAGTTTTTAGAGTTTAGAAGAAAGAACAATATTACTAAAAAACGCTTTTCTCTGATAATGAAATTCTACTGTAAGCACTTTGGTGATAAATATATTCCAAAAGCATACTTCGCTAATATGTTTTGTGATAAATTCATACAAATAGAGGAAGCAAGAGAACGACTGATAAAAGAAATAGCAGAAGGCAAGCCAAGAAAAGTCAAAAGAAAAAAGGTAGGCTCTAAAACTATATATGGTGATGATCCTATGCCACTGGAAGAATAACTAATTTTGAAAGGAAAAGAAAAATGAGTGGTTGCCGAATAATTGTTTTAATTGGTATAATAATCGTCCATGTAGTAGGGTTTATAGCAGCTTATTTTGCGGCGAAAGAAATACCCGGATGGACAGGTGCGGAAATATGTTGTTTAGCGTGGTGTGCCTGCTCGTTAATGTGGGCAATAACTTCTCTCATTCCCGAAAAGTAGAATATACTAAAACGCCGTAGGATCGACGACAATCGACGATAATCAAAAAGACGTACTATTTTCGCGAAAAACGAAGGATAACGCAGCACAAACGACGTCAGGCATGTAAAATCGAGGAATAAACAGAGTAATATATGCGAATTGAGCAAAAATCAGGAAATGACGAGCGACGTATACTAATTGCTATGATTGTGGACGATATAGTATTAGGCCGCATCTCGTCTAAGTATGAGCAAAGAATGTTCGATTCTAAGTGGGCAAATCTTGTCGCCTCTTGGTGTATCAAATATTATAATAAATATCAAGAGGCCCCACTAAAAGAAATTGAGGATCTATACGAATCATGGGCAGTTAAATCAAAAGACAAACATACGATTAGTTTGGTTGAAAAATTATTACATTCCTTATCCGACGAATACGAGGAATTGAAAGAGGAATCGAATAGTGATTATCTTATTGATTTAGCAGGTAAGTATTTTAATCAAGTCAAAATAAAACGACTGATCGAATCAGTTCAGGAGGATATAGATGACGGGGAGCCTACAAAAGCAACGGAGCAAATCATTTCTTACAATCAAATAGAAATGGGGGTAGGAGAAGCTATTGATATTTTACAGGATACGGAAGCAATTAAAGAGGCGTTTGCTGATAAAGAAGAATCGCTTATTATATATCCGGGGGCATTAGGTGAATTTTTTAAGAATGCCTTAGAACGTGATGCCTTTATTGGGATTGAGGGACCTGATAAAGTTGGTAAATCCTTTTGGTTAATTGATATTGCTTTTAGAGGGATGCTGCAAAGAAAAAGAGTCGCATTTTTTGAGGCTGGTGATCAAAGTAAAAAACAGATAATGAGAAGACTGATGATAAGGGTTTGTCATCGTCCTCTTTATCCGGCTATTGTTGATTTTCCTATTAGTGTTGGATTTGATGATGAGGACGAAACAGAAGTAGAGTGGGAGGAACATACTTTTAGAGGTAAATTGTCCTGGCAAAAAGCAAAAAAACTGTGTAGACAACTAATGAAAAGGAAAATTAAATCAAAGGAATCGTATTTTCGTTTATCCTGTCATCCAAATTCTACTTTATCAGTAAAAGGAATTCATAGTATTTTAGAAGGATGGGTAAGAGATGATTGGAATCCTGATGTAATAGTAATTGACTATGCTGATATTTTAGATATGAGTCATCACAGTTTAGAAGGACGGGATTTAATAGACGAGACTTGGAAGCGACTGCGATCATTAAGTCAGATTTATCATTGTTTAGTAGTTACCGCGACTCAATCGGACACAGCAGCTTACAGTGCTCATGTTATCACAAAAAAACATTTTTCGGGAGACAAAAGAAAAAATGCCCACGTAACCGGAATGATTGGACTGAATCAAACACCGGAAGAAAAAGAAATAGGAGTTATGAGATTAAATTGGGTGATATTAAGAGAAGGTGTTTTTGTTGAAACTAAATGTGTATATGTAGCAGGATGTTTGGCTATTGCAAATCCGGCAATTAGAAGTTGTTGGTAATTTTGAAAGGAAAAAGAAAAATGAAATATATTGGAATAATTGGAACAAGACGACGAGATAGCCAAGAGGATTATCGAATTGTTAGAAAAGCATTTCTTGAAGTTTGTGAGCAAGAAGATGTTATTATAAGTGGTGGATGTTCAAAAGGTGGAGATAGATTTGCCGAGATAATAGCAAAGAATTTTAGTATCTCCATTAAAATATTCAAAGCAGATTGGAGTTTAGGTAAACATGCTGGATTTTTACGAAATACAAATATAGCAAAAAAATCTGATATTTTAATTGCCTGTGTAGCAAAAGATCGAAAAGGTGGAACAGAAGATACTATTAAGAAGTTTCTAAAGACACATGCAGTAAAAAATCTTATTTTAGTTTGAAAGGAAAAGAAAATGGATGATGTTTATAGTATCTATCCCTCAACCTATGGGGATATACAAATCCGCAAGAACGACGAAACTGAAATTAACATTGTTGCTGTTTTTATTATCGAAGGTAATGGTAAATATTGTACTAACCAAAATAGAAAAATGGCTTTACGATTAGCAAGAAGAACGGTTAAGGCTCTAAATCGAGTAAGAAAGAAAAAATAATGGAAAACAATAATATACGTACTATTAGGGACTTTGTTGAGGATATGTTATCAGAAGGTAGAACCCCTATAATGATACGAGCAGTCGCTGAATCCTGTCAATGGGCCGGTCATTTGGAGGAAATAAATGAGGCTATTCAAGAAATTTCTGGGAAATTCAAAAAAATATATTCTACTCAACCGCAAATTTTACGATAATATAGTATAGAGCAAATGGAAAAAGTCAATTAAATCATTTTTTTGGAAAGGACAATAAGATGAGGATTAGGCATTTGAAAAATGAAGAGAGCGATGGACGTGAAGATATCATGCTAAAAGATTTAGAATCAGGAGCGGTGTTTTGTTTTGATTCAGAAGGAACGAAAAGTTCCGACGATTTATATATGGTACTTCAATGCGAAGCTGATATTGAGGACGACGATGAAGATGAGGACGAGGAAGAAGATGAGGATGAAGGAGAGGAACTGCCAAATAAGTTAATTCCATTACCACAAAGACAAAAAAACGTAATAGGAGTTGCTAACATGGTAACAGGTTTATTTGTATGGTCCGTTGAGGAGGCTGTTGTAATCCCTCAAGATGGTTATTATGTACTACCACCAAGATAATTTCTCAAAAATTAAAAGTTTTGTAAAATAAATCAATTTTTTGGAAAGGACAGTATGATGGCAGAGAAGAAAGCAAAAAAGGTAATGAGAATCACAAGAGAGAGAGCATTGAAGCTGTTTTCGTATTTCAATTATAAAACAGCAAGTAAGTGGGACAGCAAAAGGATGGAGGGAAAATTGATGAAGCTACCAGAGATGGTAGATATTAACCTTGTTAAAAATGACAAGGTTGAGGCGGTAATAAAGGAAATTATGGGAGCCTCAAGTGTCGAAGTCATATCTACCAAGGAGAAAACCAAGACAAAAGACGCAACCCCTGAGAAAAAGAAGGAAGCACCCAAGGCAAAAACACCTGAAAAGAAAAAGAAGGTAAGTAAGAAAAAGACCGACAAAAAGAAAACGACGAAGAAAGTTGGAAAGAGCAACAAAGAAAAAATATATGAGTCTTTTTTGAAAGTAAAACTCGAAAAGGCCTCGGATCATGTAGAGAAGTGGTGGAAGATGGTTAACAAGGAGGTCAAGTTATCCACTATCAAAAGTTGGGTAAATAGGTGGAAGAAAGGAAAAGGACTGCCTGGTTGTGCAAAGAAAGGCAAATAAAAGTAAAATTCCGTAAGTTCTGAGAATGAATTTATGAACTAAGAATTTTAGGAGAAATGAATGTATAGAGTAAGAAAAAGGATTGAGATTTCGGCAGCTCATCACCTACAACTATCGTATGATTCTCCTTGTGATAGACTTCATGGTCATAACTGGATTGTGGAAGTTGAAGTATCAGCAGAGGAATTGAATAGTAATGGGATGGTGATTGATTTCACTCACATCAAAGAAGTGGTGAAGCAGTTAGATCATCAAAACATCAATGGGATTGTTGAGTTTAATCCTACCGCCGAAAATATAGCAAAATGGATTGCTATCCAAATCGGAAAGAAGTTGGAAGATGATATTTCAGCTTTTGTGTCAAAAGTTACAGTACAGGAAAGTGAAGGAAATACAGCAGAATGGTCCCCGTGATATATCCCGTAAATGAAATTTTCTATTCCATTCAAGGCGAAGGTTATCATGCCGGCAAGCCTGCAGTATTTATAAGACTTGCTGGCTGTAACCTGTCCTGTCCTTGGTGTGATACCGATCATTCCGAGAAAGTAAAAATGACAGCAGAAGGAATTGTTGCCTTTGTTCATAATCTTCTTCCTTCCACCATAAAATATGTGGAAGACTTTCCTATGGTGGTAATTACCGGAGGGGAACCAACTATTCATAATTTAGCTCCTTTGCTTGGTAAACTAAAAAAGGATCATTTTTATATAGCCATTGAAACTAATGGAACTAATCCTGGTGATCTTATGGAGATAAATTGGATAACCTTATCTCCCAAAAAATTAGACCAAATTCCTCAGGACACAGTCAGGATCGCTGACGAAATTAAAATTGTTTTTCAATCGGCAAGACAAGTAAAAAATATTGAAACCCGATTGGAACTATCTATTTTTCCACACCAAGACCGACTTTATATCCAACCTTGTTCGGAAGATTTTCAACCGGCAGTTGATTTTGTAAAAGCAAACCCGGAGTGGAGACTCAGTATTCAAATTCAAAAAGTAATAGGAGTAAGATGAAATCAATAATTTCATTATCGGGTGGTATAGATTCCGCTACCGCATTAGCAGTAGCTATTGAGGCGGATCGAGATTGTTATGCTGTAGGATTTGATTATGGAGCGAAACATAACCAGTATGAGATTATCATGGCAAGGAAACTTGCTGATTACTATAATGTTCCATTCCAATTAATAAATCTGAGGGAGGCAATGAAAGGATTCAAATCCAGATTAATGATAGGAGGAGGCGATATTCCTGAAGGACACTATGCGGATGAAAGTATGGGTGAGACTGTGGTACCTGCCCGAAATATAATCTTTATCTCTATTTTAACAGGTATAGCATGGTCTAATGAAATAGGAGAAATATGGATGGGAGTTCATTACAGCAGTCCTGCTGTTTACCCGGATTGCACACCAGAATTTATATGTTTTATGGATAAAGCAATTAGGAGTGGGACAGATGAAAAGGTTTGTTTAGTTGCTCCTTTTGTTCATCTTCTTAAACCAGCAATAGTAAAAAGAGGAATCGCTTTAAAAGTTCCCTATAACCTAACAAGAACTTGTTTTAAGCAACAGGAGAAGGCATGTGGAAAATGCGGTTGTTGTTGTAAAAGATTAGAAGCATTTTCAAAAAATGGAGTTAAGGACCCGATTGAGTATGAGGATTAAAATCGAATGTTGAATTTATCATGGACTGATGTTACCGACCTGGCGAGAAGGATTGCGGACAATCTTCCCCGAAAAGGACCAATAACAATATATGGAGTACCAAGGGGAGGAATATATGCTGCTATCCTTGTTCAGTCCCAATTGGCAAGACTGGGAAAAAAGGCAATTTTGACAGAAGAACCGGGATTGGCGACACTCTTTGTAGATGACATAATCGATTCTGGTACAATACGAGACCGAATGGTAGTTGAAAAAGAAGAAGGTTTTCCTTTCTTCGGCCAAGTACCTTTTGAGGTCCTTGTTGATAAACTTGGAAGGGATAATCGCTGGAAAGAAGAGTGGATTTCTTTCCCATGGGAACGGATGACTCAGGATGATGGACCAGTTGAAAATGTGAGGAGATTGATAGAATATATTGGTGATGATCCAAACAGAGAGGGATTAATAGAAACACCGGAACGAGTCATCCAATCCTACGAAAAATTATTTGGTGGTTATGATCGATCCTCCTTCCCTGAATTAAAAATATTCAAGGATGATTGTGATGAGATGGTTTTGCTGAAGAATATCGAGTTTTACTCCACCTGTGAACATCACATGCTACCATTCTTCGGTAAAGCACATATTGCTTATATTCCAAGTGGAAAAGTGATAGGAGTTTCTAAATTAGCCCGTATACTTGAATTTTATTCTCGACGACTACAAATACAAGAACGCTTATGCCACCAAGTAACCCATACTATTAACAAGGCTCTTGAACCACTTGGCTCTGCCTGTGTATTAGAAGCTCAGCATTTTTGTATGACTTCTCGTGGAGTCGAAAAACAAAATTCAATTATGGTAACCTCCTCTTTGACGGGAGCTTTCAAGGATGCCTCACAAACTCGTGCCGAATTTATGAATATTATAAGATAGAGTAAAATGGAAATGAAGAGATTACATTTTTTAGATTCTGGAGCTTTCACTCTCTTCACAACTGCTATACAATATCAAAAAGATAATAAATGTGGGAGATGGGATTACTATCACACCGACGAGTTTTGGGAGTATATGGATGGGTATGCTGCCTTTGTTAAAAAATATAAAAAAGGAATTGATTATTATGCCAACCTGGATGTTATAAAAAATCCAGAGCTTACCTGGAGAAATCAAAAATACTTAGAAGAGAAGCATAATCTTTCCCCAGTACCCGTCGTCCATTTCAGGGAGGACCTTAAACTGAAATGGTTAAAGCAGTATATTGATCTTGGATATGATATGATCGGATTGGGTGGGGTAGCAAAAACAATAACGGCAAGGGGTGCTATTGAGTGGTTTGATTGTTGTTTTGATGTTATATGCGATACTCCTGACAGACTTCCTAAAACCAAGATTCATGGTTTTGGTATTTCAAGTATCAAGTGGTGGTTAAGATTTCCATGGTATAGTATTGATTCAACAAGTATACATAAAAAATCAGGATTTGGATGGATACTTGTTCCTTATTTGAAAGATGGTTGTTTTGATTTCACAAAACCTGGTTTTCACTTGAGTGTTTCAGATGAGTCTCCTCTTATAGACTTTCGAGGACGACATTACAAAACATTAACACCACTTGAAAAAGAGAATATTATGATGTGGTTAGATTTCATTAAGGTCCCTTTAGGTAATTCAAAAGAGATAGGAATTACAAATGATGGGAATATGAGGAAAATTGCAATTTATCGTTATTATGAACATATCGCAAAAGCTTTACCTAAATGGCCTTGGCCCTTCAAAAGGAGAAGGGGAACTTTAGTATGATAGTGTTTCATTCTGGGGCAGAAGCGATAAATACTTCTCTAATGAAGAAGTATTTTAGTGGTATGCATATTATGTCTTCTTATTTTAAGACCTCGAAAGGTCAGAAACCAAAAACACTTATTAGACATTATAAACTTAATAAGAAAAGGAAATGTAAAAATGAAAATCAATCGTGAAGAATTACTAAATCAATTAGAATCAGTTTTACCGGGACTTTCCCAAAGAGAAATCATCGAGCAATCATCTTGTTTCGTTTTTACAGATGGGGAAGTAATAACTTATAATGATGAAATTTCATGCTCCCATAAATCCTGCTTGGATATTGAAGGAGCAATAGTAGCAATGCCTTTGATAAATATTCTCCGTAAACTCCCAGATGAAATTTTAGAAATATCAACAACAAAAAATGAATTACTTATCAAAGGAAAATCTAAACGCAGAATAAGTATTCGATTAGAAGCAGAAATTGAATTACCAATCGAATCTATTAAAAAGCCAAAGAAGTGGAAGGATTTACCAGATGATTTTGCTGATGCAATTTCTATGGTAAAATCTTGTGCCGGCAAAAATGAAACTGAATTCACAATGACTTGTATACACTTAACTCCTGAATGGATTGAAGCCTGTGATAATTACCAAGCTGCCCGATTTATAACTGAAATGGATTTAAAAAAAGATGTTCTTGTCAGAAAAGAATCCTTAAAATATATCATTTCTTTAGATATGACTGAATTTGGGGAAACTAAAACTTGGATTCATTTTAGAAATTCAACAGGATTAGTTTTAAGTTGTCGGAGATTTGTAGAGGATTATCAATCACTATCTAAAATTTTGAAAGTGAAGGGTGAACCAACTATTTTACCGAAGGGATTGAAAGAGGCAGCAGAAAGAGCGATGGTATTTTCAGCAGAAAATGCCGAGGATAGTCAAGTAACGATTAACTTACGAAAAGGAAGACTCACAATTAAAGGGGAGGGGGCAAGCGGTTGGTTTAAGGAGGATAAAAAAGTAAAATATAATGGTAAAGATTTATCCTTCACTATTGATCCTGTTTTATTGATTGATTTAGTACAGAGACATAATAAGTGTCAAATATCAAAAAGACAGTTAATGGTTAAGGTCGGAAAATTTAGATATACAAATGTTTTAGGCATTTCTAAATAAATGAAAAAGATATATTTAGCAACGCCATACACAGACCCCGATCCTGCGGTTCGAGCAGCCCGCTTCACTGCGGTAAACGAAGTTGCGGGCCGCCTAATGGGTGAAGGCTTTTTGGTATTCTCTCCAATATCCCACACGCATCCCATCGCCCTGGCAGGCGACTTGCCAAAAGGCTGGGAGTTTTGGCGAGAGTACGATCTGACTTTCATTGAATGGTGTGACGAAGTGCATGTTCTCATGCAGCCGGGATGGGAGGAATCAATAGGCGTTGCTGCTGAAATTAAAATTGCAAAAGAACTCGGGAAACCTATAATTTATATATAATATGAAATTACCAATAGGAAAAATAATTTGTGGTGATTGTGAACCAATTATAAAAGATTGGCAGGATAATCGTTTATTAATCTTGACAGACCCACCTTATGGAATTAATTACTTTAAGATACAAGGAACAAGACCAAAAGAAAAAAAGAGGAAAAAGTTTGTAGGAGATAAGAAGAATGAATTAGATTTAACTTTTCTCTTTAATCGTCCTGAGTTAAGAATCATCTTTGGGGCGGAAAACTATTGGAGACTAATTCCTTCTCATGGTAAATGGTTATGTTGGGATAAACGAGTCAAACCTATAGCAGATAATGTATTAGGAAGTCCTATAGAGCTTGCATGGATAAGCAGAGAATCAGGATATTATAAACAATATAGAGTAATGCATGGGGGCGTAATAAATGACGATGATCCTTGTAAACCAAGATTTCATCCTACTCAAAAACCAATAAATTTAATGAAATCAATTCTTAAAGACTTTGCAAAAAAAGATTCCATTATTCTCGACCCTTTTGTTGGTTCAGGAACTACCTGTATTGCAGCAGAACGATTAGGTCTAAAATGGATAGGAATAGATATAGATGAAGAGTATTGTAAAATAGCAAGAAAACGAATTGTAAGAGAAAAGCGAAATCCTCCTTTACTTGGAAGACTTAAATGAATAAGGGATTCTTTTCTAAATCTGAGATAACCAAACAACACATACCACGAACTCCTCGTTGTGGATTATGCGGATGGTGTGATAAAGTATATGTTTTTATGCAAGATGGATGGAAAGAATCCGTAGGACTTAATGCTGAAATTAAAATTGCAAAAGAACTCGGAAAACCTATAATTTATATATAAGATGTCAATTGAAAAAGAATAAAATTATACATGGTAATTGCTTAAAAGTAATGAAACGTATTCCTAATAACTATATAGATACAATCATTACAGATCCACCCTATGGCCTGAAGTTCATGGGTAAGGGCTGGGATTACGCCGTGCCGGGGCCTCATTATTGGAAAGAATGTTTACGTGTTGCTAAGCCGGGTGCTATTCTCATGGCGTTCGGGGGTACTCGTACCTATCACCGGCTGACCTGTGCGATTGAGGACGCGGGCTGGAAGATACGGGATTGTATACAATGGATTTACGGTTCGGGATTTCCGAAGTCGCTGGATATTTCAAAGGCAATTGATAAGGCGGCGGGTGCGAAACGAGAAAATAAAAGAGAAACACAATTTTTAGATTGTACAAAAGATAATAACCCAACCAAAAGTAGTATACGATATAAGAAATGTCTCAAGTGTGATAAATTATTATTTAGTCCCGATCCATGCGTATGTCCACAACCAAAACCCGCAACCCCTCTGGCCCAACAATGGGACGGCTGGGGCACGGGACTGAAACCTTCATGGGAACCAATCATCGTAGCAATGAAACCCCTTGACGGCACGTACGCCGAGAACGCGGAGAAGTGGGGCGTTGCCGGACTGTGGATAGACGGGGGGCGGATAAGCGGAGAACCAACACCAATAAATAAATTAAAAAACTGGTCAGGATTTGGACAAGAAATAAAGCCAGAGTATGAAGCTCAAATAAATACCAAAGGTCGTTTTCCTTCCAACACAATCCTTGACGAGTCCGCCGCCGTATTGCTGGATGAACAGAGCGGGGAACTGAAAAGTGGAAGCGGTAATAACACTGTGGGATACCAAAAGGCTGGGGCAATAAACAGTTGGACAGGGCATACCAAAAATGACACCCCTATGATTTACGATTCCGGCGGT
>SDBV01000927.1_pt1 | contig 42904 bp, 40 predicted proteins | sample 2277081 | NCBI WGS metagenome assembly SDBV01 (sample SAMN10402039, study PRJNA504765) | marine sediment metagenome | isolation source: marine sediment core GS10_PC15, 223 cmbsf | place: Arctic Ocean: Southern Knipovich Ridge | collected 2010
ATTCTTGACTTTATAGTACTTACTAATTATTATTCCTTTTAAATACAGGAGTTTAAAATGGACAGGACATATACTGTAGAGGAGCAGGCAGCTCTTGCTAAAACTGCCAGTTACAGAATTGCAGCCGCTTCCCGCGATATACGTAATAATGCACTTTCTTCTGTTATAGCTGCACTAGAAGGCAGTAAACAGGAAATTTATAATGCTAATGAAAAAGACTTAAAAACTGCGGAACAGGGACAGATTAATTCAACTCTTATTAAAAGACTTAAATTTGGTGATAAAGAGCTCAATACTGTCATACAGGGAATAAAAGATCTTATTTCTATGGAAGATCCTATTGGGAAAACATTAGAAACAAGAGAGCTCGATAATGACCTTATTCTATATAAAGTATCTGTACCAATTGGTTTAATTGGAGTTATTTTTGAATCCAGGCCTGGTGTTCTTGTTCAAATAGTATCTTTGTGCATTAAATCAGGTAATGCAGTTATTTTAAAGGGTGGAAAAGAAGCACTTAATTCTAATGCTGTTCTTTATAAGCTTATATATAATGCAATAGTTCAGTCAAATAAGGCTTTTGAGAACTCAGTGCAGCTTGTGGAAACAAGAGAAGATATACATAAACTGCTAAAACTAGATAATATCATAGATTTAATGATACCCCGGGGCTCAAATGCTCTTGTGAAGAATATTAAGGAAAATACAAAAATACCTGTTTTAGGACACGCAGATGGTATCTGCCATGTTTATATTGATAAAGATGCAGACATCGATATGGGGCTTACAATTACAAAGGACTCAAAATGCCAGTATCCTGCTGTATGCAATGCAGCGGAAACCCTTCTTGTACATAAAGAAATAGCAGATAAATTCCTGAATGAATTAAAGAATTTATTAATTGATGTGGAGCTTCGCGGATGTGAAAGAACATGTGAAATTATTTCTGTAAAGCCTGCAACAGACGAGGACTGGGAACTTGAGTATAATGACCTTATACTCTCTGTTAAGGTTGTAGATTCTACAGAGGAGGCTGTTGCCCATATAAATAAGTATAGCAGCCATCATACGGATGCGATTGTTACGGGAAATAAGAAGACTGCAGATTATTTTGTTAACTTTACAGATTCAAGCTCGGTAATGTGGAACTGTTCTACCAGGTTCTCAGACGGCTACAACTACGGCCTTGGGGCAGAAGTTGGTATATCAACTAATAAAATACATTCAAGAGGGCCGGTCGGAATGGAAGGATTAACGATATATAAATATAAACTTATTGGTAAAGGGCAGATTATTGCAGATTATGCAGATGGTAAAAAGAAGTTCACACACAAGAATATATAGCAGGTAATTCATGAGGATACTAATAAAAATCGGAAGTGCCCAGATTAGTAGGGGAAGTAAAATCCACTACAAATGGTTAAAGAATAAAGCAAGAGAAATAGCACAATTGCATAAAAAAGGTAATGAAATAATTATTGTAAGTTCAGGAGCTGTGGCTGCGGGGATGGAAGTCGAGGGCCTTACAATAAGGCCGAAAGATGTGCTTAAACTTCAGTTATTATCCGGTGAGGGCCAGATTAAACTTATAAAGTATTATAAGGACTATTTTAAAGCATATAAAATACTGGTTTCTCAAATACTTTTAACACATCATAGTTTTGCAATAGAAGAGGAAAAAAAATCTATTATTCAGATTATAGATGCATATTTAGCACAGAAAACCATTCCAATAATTAATGAGAATGACCTTGTATGCAAGGAAGAACTTGAATATAAAAGAATGTTTACAGATAATGATATTCTTACAGCACTTGTAGGAACTGCAGTTAATGTAGATATGGTTATAATACTAACGGATGTAGATGGATTGTACAAAGGTAATCCCAAAACCAATTCTCAGGCAGAACTTATAGAAAAAGTTGAACATTTGGATAATACAGTAAAAGAAATGGCATCTAATGAAACAAATGACCTGGGCCTTGGCGGAATGCTCTCTAAAGTAGAAGCAGCAGAAGTATTAACTAATTCGTGTATTGATGTAATCATTGCAAATGGCAAATACAAATTAGAGGAAATTATAGAAAATAAGGTAAAAAGAACGATTTTTCCTGGAAGCAATTAGAAAAGTTTTTACTCCTGCTTATCATCCTCATCATTTTTATCTGTTCTGATTATTTCTATTTTTACACGGGCTAATAGTCCTGCAACAGCTCCTATAGCAGCGAGTACAGGTAAAAGTAATGCTACAGCTCCGCCTACAGCAACTCCTGCAGTTAATGGTAATTCAAATATAACTTCTCCGGAATCCTTTTTAAGAATCAGTTTGCGTACATTGCCTTCCTTAATAAGTTCTTTTACACGATTTATCAAATCACTTCCTGCAATTTCTATTTCTTCTCTAAAGGTTTTCTTTTCTTTATGGTCTTCATCCATTAATCTTTCCTTAATTATAAATTTACCAGTACCTAAATTTGCTTTGTATCAGATTTAGTACTTTGTGGTATATATATTTAAAATATATTATAATAGTTGAATCGGCAATCAATAAAAAAATTAATAAGGAAAGCAGCTAGCTATGATAGTTTTTGTCTCACTATAAAACACAGGTTCTTTAAATCGTAGCCTTTTGCTTTAAAGTTATTGCGCTAAATTATTTATAGTATTAAAATGTTATTTTAGGAAAAGGTTGATGGTTGCACAGATAGGCAGATGGTTTAATTTAAAAGTTAAGAATTTTGTATATTCACTTGGGTTCTTTTCTAAAATACTCTTTGAGACCCTTTTCTTTCTTCGAAGAAAACAGGTTGGTTATAAAGTATTAGTTTTTCAGATACTATTTACAGGTTTTGAGGCATTAGGAATAATTTCCCTTGTATCAATTTCTATTGGAGCTGTAGTAATTATCCAGGGAGTAAGTATCCTTCCACAGTTCGGACAGGGGAATTTTCTATATACAATTTTAATAACAATTATAACAAAGGAATTAGGCCCGATTTTAACTGCCTTTATTATTATTGCAAGGTCCGGTACTGCAATTGCCACGGAACTCGGTGGAATGGTAGTTTCTCATCAAATAGAAGCATATGAATCTATTGGAATAAATCCTATTTCATATCTTGTAGTGCCAAGATTCTTAGGGGTTACTTTATCGATGCTGATTTTAAATATCTATTTTAATTTTGTAGGCCTTTTCGGATCATTTTTTATTACTCAGCTTGTTACTCCAATTCCATTTTTTGATTATTTTATGAATCTTTTCAAAGCTTTAGATCTCATGGCCATACTGTCATCTTTAATAAAAAGTTTTGTATTTGGTATTATAATATCTACTGTTGCAACTTATCAGGGCTTTAATGTAAAAATGTCATCAACAGAAATTCCTCAGGTTGTAATTAAAGCTGTCGGCCAGGCATTTGTTTTCTGTATTTTTGCAGATCTGTTAATTATTCTTTTATTCTGGGGTTAGAATGGAAAAAGCTGTTGAATTAAATGAAGTATTTGTAATCTCCGGAGATGTGGAAATTTTAAAAAATATTTCAGTTTCATTTCCAAAAGATAAAAGTACGGTAATTTTAGGTCCATCCGGATGCGGTAAAAGTACATTATTAAAAGCTGCTGCTGGCATTAGAACCATAGAAAGCGGGGAAGTAATAATCGACGGAACCGATTTAATGAAGATGACAGATAAAAAGTATCTGGAGTTTAGAAAACAAAACGGATTTGTTTTTCAGGATGCAGCATTATGGGAAAATAAAAGTATGTTTGAAAACCTGTCTCTTCCCCTTGCGTTTCATTATAGAGACCTTTCTAAAAAAGAAATCGAATCCATGGTTAACAAATTTTTAATAAGAACAGGATTAAACGGGCAGGAACTTTTAAGGCCTGCTCAATTATCTGCAGGAGAAAGAAAAATTGTTTCATTTCTGCGGGCAGTTATTGCAAAACCAAAATTTCTTTTTATGGATGAGCCAACCCAATCCATAGACAGTAAAGTTGTAGATATAATTTCGACTATTATTCGTGAATTAAGAAATCTGGGGTGTACAATTATAACAGTAACCCATGATCCTCAGCTTACTTCATGGCTTGCTGATTTTATCGTTGTTTTAAGACATGGTGAAATGATAGAAGCCGGAACATTGAGTGAGATATCGAGAAGTCAAAATGAATATGTTAAATCAATTGTTTCCAGCATATTAGATGATGCTGCACCATTTAATGAAAATTTATTAGATTTGCTGGACCAATAGAATTAGGCATTTAAATGTATTGTGTATTTCAACAATATGTTAGATAATTATAAAGATAAGGATTTTTATGAGAATTAGAATGAAATTTGCGGATCAAATTGTTGGCCTTTTTATATTGCTTTCTATAGTAGGCCTTTCTCTTGTATTAATTCTGCTTGGAGCAAATCAAAGATGGTTTACCAAAAATTATCATTTTTATACCCTTTTACAGTCTGCAAGCGGTATAAGCGAAGGTGCAGAAATTAAATTAAGGGGCTTTGTTGTTGGCAAGGTAGAAAGTATAGAACCTGATTTTAAATCAGGAAATGTTCGGATGGATTTTCATATTTTTGATAATTACTATGAGGATATTGTACTCGAAAATTCAGTTATAGAAGTTGTTACCAGCCCATTAGGCCTTGGTACGGATATAGTTTTTCATCCCGGCCGTGCTGAGCCCGGAGCAGCGCCGCGGCTTCCCATTGCAGAAGACGAATTAGTTTTTTCAAGCGATTCGCAGGATGGCAAAAGAATAATACAGCAGGGCAAGGTAGATTATACAGGAGAAACTGATTCTATATTAACATTACTGGCAAAAGCCGGCCCTGTTATAGAGAACGTAAATAGGGTTTTATCTTTAATTATTGAAGGAATAGAAGGTGAAGACATTAGGGATAATAGAATCGGTTTAATCCTGGAAAATGCAAGCGAGTTGGAAGTAACTCTAACTAATATTTTAAAAGGCAGGGATCCCGGGCCGATTGGCGATATAATTGATAATGCAAATATAACTATTGGAAATGTAGCTGAAGTAATGCAGACATTAAATACGGAAATAAAGGTTATAATACGGCAGATAGAAGGATTTACGGCAAATCTTGAGCAAACAGACGGATTATTAACAAGATTGATAGATCCTCATGGTACATTTGAAACACTTTTGGATGATGATAATGCGCTTTACGGGCAGATTACTACTGTAGTTGATGATGTGCATGTAATACTTCAGGAAGTAAATGAAATTGTAATGCAGTTGGAATCGTATGTTGATTTTGTAAATACGACAAAACCGCAGGTAACAGGACTTTTAGAAGAAGGCATGCAGACTTTGGATTCTGTTCAGGACGTTCTGGAAGCTGTTAAAAATAATCCGCTGCTCCGCGGAGGTGTGCCGGAAGAAAAAGAACAGCAGAGCACATTCGGCGGATTCAGGGACGAGAATTTTTAAAGTAATATATGCAGGATAATAAAATGAAGGTATTTAGTTCGATAATTTTTATTTTGTTTGTACTCGGATGTTCAACAGCACCTCAGGAAATAGATGAAATATTAGAAAAGAAAACCAAGGCTGCTGATTATGCAGAATTTGGAAATAATTACTATGAAGAAGGCCTTTATGAAAAGTCTCTTCAGTTTTTTGAACTTGCATTAGCCTATAATGGAGTTGTAGATAACAGATTTGGTATTGGAACTACTTATAATTCTATTGGGAAAGTATTTATGGCACAGGGCTTAATGGAAAATGCTAAATGGTATTTTGATAAAGCAAATGAAATTGCCATAGATATAAACAATTTTGTTCTTCTGGCCCAATGTTCAAATAACCTTGGAGAAATATATTATATAGAAAATAATTATGAAGCTGCATTAGAGTATTTCGGGCAGGCATTAACATATTCTGAAGATGTCTCTATTTCTGATCCGGATAGGGCTATTATATATCATAATCTAGGTTCTGCATATAAACGTATGAATGAGCCCGGCTTAGCTTTAAAATATTTTATGGATGCTCTGGAAATTAATATGGCTTTTAAAAAATATAAAGAAGCTGCTTCTAATAATTATATGATAGCATCCATTTATTCTGAAAAAAAAGAATATGAACTTGCAGTTCAATATATTGAACATGCACTGGAGAATGATAAGAAAGTGGAGAATTCCCTTGGTATAGCAAAGGATTATATTGCGATGGGTTTAATATACAGAAACCAGGAAAACTATGAAGATTCATATGATATTTTTAAGAGAGCATTATTTGTATATCTCTCTTTAAAAACTCTATTTCCTGATATAACTATAGCCAGCGAAGTGGATTCTATATTGAATAATTTAATCTTAGTTGCAAAGGCTTTAGGCCTTGATGAAGAAGCAGATTCTTTTAGGATGAATTTAGAAGGAACGAATGTGGAATAGCAGTCGGCTGCTTGATCACGCTAATGAATAAAAAATTAGTAATATATAAGGTGGTGTCAAAAGTTTTATAAGAAATTATGAAAACCGTAAAGGATAACAAGGAAGATTAAAAAGGATTGTTTATAATTATAAAGTATAATACAACTCTGCGATCTCTGCGGTTAATAAATTTATAAAATTTTTAATATTTTGACACTACTAATTTAAAAACAAGGAGCATAATATTTTAACTATACAAAATAATAAAAAAGAGAACTTTGTAATTGAATATTTTAGACTATTATTAGACGGTATTAAAAAAATATACGGCCTTTTAATCCTGCTATTAATAACAGCTGTTTGTAGTTTTATAATTGTTTTTCCACTCTGGTATTTTTCTATTCATGCGACAGAGGCTTTTACAATTTTTGTATGCAGTGCTTTTGCTTTAGTAATTATTATATTTGTTGTTCAGAAAATAAAGATGAGCTTTGCCGAATTAAAGGGCAGCAGTTCATTCATATTTTTTGTAATTATGTTTGTTGTTAGGATCATAATATCAATTTTTAAAATCTGTCTACATATTGCATTTATTTATAGTATTGTTTTATTTATTAATAATGTGTATTTCCCTTTAACAATTATTTTTGAAATCTGCTATGTATTATTACTGATATTATCAAGATATTTACAGAAAAAAATACGTGAAAAAATTTAAAACCATATTAAGCAGTATATTTCTTCTCCTGTTATTAAATAAAAATCTATTTTCCGAATATCCGGAGGTAAAATTATTAAACACAGATGATCTGTTATTCAAACAGATTCAGGATGATATCGAGAAGTATAATATGGCTACTGCAGTAAATGATTATGATCGAATCCCTCCATTATTAATATTTAGATATAACAAGGAACCGGATGAGGACTTATTTTTCCTTTCTGCAAGATTTAATCTTCCATATGACACTTTATCTACAATTAATGGAGTGGATAATAAGAACGATTTTAATGTGTTGGAAACAATAATTGTTCCAAATCTTCCTGGTTTGTTTGTTCCGCTCGTTGCAAAAACAGATTTAGAGAAAATAATGATATCATGGAGAAATTTAGAAGATCAAATTCCTGTTACTCTCCTTAGGGAGAACAATAGAATCAGTTCTTATTTTATTATTGGTGAAAGGTTTCATTCCATAGAACGGGCATATTTTTTAAAGATATTATTCAGGTTTCCATTACCGGATGGCGAGATTACTTCTTTATATGGCAATAGGGAAGATCCTATAAGCGGGCACTCGGACTTTCATAATGGAATTGATATTGCTGCACCAATGGGGACAGATGTTCTTGCTGCAAGAGATGGGGTTGTTACAACTATAGATTATGATAGTGGTTTGGGGCTGTATATTATTATTACCCATTCCGGGGGGTATCAAACTGTTTATGGGCACTTAAATGAAGTAAAAGTTAGCTTGAATTTACAGGTATATTCAGCTATGATTATAGCTAGTGTTGGTGATACCGGATACTCAACAGGACCGCATCTTCATTTTGAGATAAGGAAAGAAGGAACCAGTCAAGATCCGATGGAATTGTTTATGGGAAATGTTAATGACGATTAAAAATCTATATATTTTGATATTTGTATATTTTGTCATATCCTTTTCTGCTTACGCAGAAAATATTATGGGTACAATTACAAATGAAGTCCAAATCAGGATTATTCAGGATATTGAATATGATTTTGAGCTGGGGATTGATGAACTTGCAGCTATTTATATTGATGATGATACGCGATTCCTTAAAGGCATTAATATTGAATTTCAAATATCAGATACAATTAAAAATTATGCAGACGGTTTTATTATCAGTATTTATAATAATATCAGCCCTGGGCCGCATGAAAACATGAACGGATTTACAGGAACAAGGATATTTATGGAGTCTCTTCCCTATATAAACAGATCATTTATTACAATTCCTGTTGGTTCAAATGTGTATGATATAAATGAGCTTACACCTGGAGTACTTGGAGTAACAGAACCTGTTCAGGTAAACCAATTTCCTATCCTTGTACAAATACAGCCGGTTATGAAGGGGCTACCCGAATTATTGTTTAATGACCGGATATTGTTCACTTTTAAACCGGAAATTGAGAGAAAAGGTATACTTAATTTAAATATTAATAAACCGGATGGTTATGAAGCTATTGACGTGATAATTTTACTAGATAGTGAAGAAATTGTTATTACAAGTTTTCCTTTAATTTTAAGATCGGGAATCCATAGTATAAAAATACTCTCTGATGTATTTAATGAAGAAAATATTAGTGTTGCAATTACTCCGGGAAATACAGAAAACGTAGATATTAATCTTGAACAGAGTATCTCTGCACTTATTTTCAATATAGAACCTCTGGAAGGTGCATCTATATTTCTTGATGGTGAAAAAATTGATGTGTATCAGGGTCAAAGAATTGTATTGACTACAGGTGAACATACTATTAGATTTAAATTAGGTAGTTATAGTGTAAGTAAAAGATTTACAATAATTCTTGGAAGAAATTATGAAATAACATTTTTTTTTGATATTGATATCAAAGAAAATTAAACATTTTGGTATGTATGGACGATATTATTAGTGTCGGTTACTGTATAGTTCCCCTCCCAGTTTACTATATTAACCGACAAATTAAGCTTGGGCTGGCTCAATATTTTGAGCTGGCCTTTTTTATCATTTCAAATAAACGGTAATTCTGTCTTGACAAATTCCTGTCTTCAATTTAATGTGATGCCGTATGAATATTCCAAAAATCTTACTTGGCGTTACTTTTTTTATTTCATTAATTCTTGGTTTAATATTAGGTACTGCTCTTGCAGCTATTAGAAATTTTGAATTTTATGAAGAAATGGATGCAAGACAATCTCCGCTTCCAACAAGGGTTTATGATATAAAAGGAAGGTTAATAACAGAATTTTATTCTGATGAAAACCGTGAAATTATTGCTTTAAATGATATGCCGGTGCATCTTTTAAATGCAATTGTAACAAGGGAAGATCAGGATTTTTATAACCACCCCGGGTACAGTATAAAAGGTATAATAAGGGCAGCCTGGGGATATTTTACTTTCAATTACCAGGGCGGCGGCAGTACTTTAACAATTCAGGTAGCAGGTCATAGGTATGCAGACAGAACAGAATACAATATTGGAAGAAAATTAGTTGAATTGTGGTATGCTATGCTTCTTGAGAAAAGATATTCAAAAAATGAGATACTGGCGTACTATCTTAATGAAATGCCTTTTGGAGGCGGTACAAATGGGGTGGAAACTGCTTCCAAGTATTATTTTAATAAATCTGTAACAGATATTACACTTGCAGAATCTGTTTTACTAGTAAATATCCTTTCCAGCCATACTACCTACTCTCCATTAAAAAATCCTGAAATCGCTAAAGAGAGGCAGCGCTATATACTCGATGAAATGGTAGAATTAGGATATGCAACGCAGGAAGAAGCAGATTTTTCATTCAATCTCTATTGGTTAAATTATGATTATACGCGAAATACATTAGGTGACTTTTTTAACAGACATGACGAGGCCCCATGGTTTAGTGAATATGTAAGATCGCAGCTGGAAGATGAACTTCTTGGCTCACAGGACATTTACAGAAGCGGGTTAAATGTTTATACAACTTTGGATCTTGATTATCAGAAAATTGCAGATGAAATAATGATTCAATATACAGAGCGTGCAAATAATATATATAAGGAAGAACTTCAGAACAGGGTGCCGTATATTGAGAATACATTAATTCCTTTAACCAATTTTTTTGCTTTAACATACGATATAAGTGGAATGAGCTCTTCGGGAACAAGTATAAGGCGTATAAAAGTACTGGATTATTATCATGAAAATATAAATCCGGTTGTTGATATTATTTCGAGTTCTTTAAATCTCGAAGAATTACGAAAACCTATTGGCGAATCATATGTATTACTCGATCTTTTAAACCAGAAAACACAGATTCAGGGTGCTTTAATAAGTATCGATTCTCATAATGGCCAGATTAGAGCAATGGTAGGCGGGAATGAATTTACATATCTAAACCAATTTAACAGAGCAACAATTGGAGAATTGCAGCCTGGTTCTTCTTTTAAACCCTTGTATTATTCAGAAGCAATCAATTCTAAAATGCTTACAGCTTCATCTATTTTGTCTGACAGTCCTGTTGCATTCCCTAATGATGATGGAACATTATATACACCTTTAAACTATATTGGAGATTGGTATGGGCTTGTTACTGTAAGGCAGGGATTGGCTTTATCGTTAAATATTCCATCATTACGAGTACTTGATACAATAGGTTTTGATGCAGCAATAAACAGAGCCAGCCTGCTGCTTGGTATTTCAGATCCTGCTGAAATTAACAGAAGATTTCCAAGGAAATATCCTCTTGGGCTTGGAGTTACGTCAGTATCGCCATTACAAATGGCACGTGCTTTTGCAACCTTTGTAAACCAGGGGGTTGCAGTAGATCCTATTGCTATTCTCTATGTAGAAGACAGAAACGGCAATATAATCTTAAATCCGGAACAGGAATCAATTAAACAGAGAATGAATCCGGAATATCAAGTTTTAACTCCACAAGCAGCATATATTATGACCCAATTACTTAGTAGTACTGTAGATTGGGGAACTCTAATTTATGGAAAAAACCATGCAGGTGGTTTTGATCCTGACTGGGATATAGCAGGTAAAACAGGTACAACACAGAACTGGGCAGATGGATGGGCTGTAGGCTTTACTAATGATATTACAACAGCAATCTGGTTCGGATTTGATACACCTGGTAATTCGTTAGGAAGAAAACAAGCCGGTGCTAATGTTGCCGGATTTCCATGGGCAGTATTTATGAAAACTATTCATGAGGAAATGAGCCTGGAAGCCGCAACTTTTGTGGAACCGGATGGAATAGTATACAGGGAAATTTGTACTAAATCCGGCTTGCTGCCCGATCCTGATGGATATTGTGAAGGCTCTACAAGATTAGAAGTTTTTATTTCCGGCACCCAGCCCTGGCAGTATGGTGATTATCATAGGAAAATGGCAGAAAATAAACCATTCTTTGAAGGTAATGTAGAGAGGAATATCACAACAGCAAAAACCACAGGATATGGTCAGCAGAACAATACTATTGACATGGAAGCAAGACTGCGTGAGTTAGGTTTTGATATGGAGGAATTAACTAATCCAACTAATCAAACTTCAGATACAGAGGCACAACAGGATAATATAGATCAAAATAATAATACTGATACAACAAGCACAACTGTAAACCCGTTAAATGAATAATTTCAACTTTTTTAATAAATATAAAAAATAATAATGAATAAAATAATAGAAATTGAAATAAGTAAAATTAAAATTAAAAAAAGAATAAGAAACCAATTACTTGATATTGAGCCTTTAATGAACAGCCTTAAAAAATTTGGCCAGTTTACTCCAATTATTATAAATGAAAACTCAGAACTCATTGCAGGGAATAGACGTCTGGAAGCTGCAAAACTTCTTGGTTGGCATCAAATACAGGCAATAGTGATAAACAGAAAAACAGAATTAGAAAAGCTTGAACTTGAATTAGAAGAAAATATTCAGAGAAAGGATTTAAATATAGATGAGATCTCTGATGGATTTAATAGAGTAAATAAATTATTGAATCCATGTTTTATAATAAAATTTTTTAGAAAAATAAAGTCAATTTTTACTAAAAAGAAAAATCTTCTATAATAATCAATAATATTCTTTCATTATAAATACTTTTTTATTTTTGAAATAGTCCATTGCCTTGCTTTCTTAAGAAAATATGATGGTAGATATTTATTCTTTGATTTTTTTCTTAAATCCGATGCAATTGCCGTTGCAGCCGGAAGCTGTGTTAACCATAAAGATTTTTCTTTTTTTGATAAATCTTCTAAATATGCTCCAAGCGGATCTTCAGGCTCTGGTAATAATTTAATTCCAGAAAGGTATTGTTTTAGGAAGTCTTTAGTACTTTGTTTGCATGCACCTTGAGATAAAAATGATTTAAATACATTCTCTTTGTTTTGTGAAATCTCTTTATCAGGTAATGTATTAATTGTAAGCGGAATACCATGTCCGGATACTGGAATTACTTTAGCAGCAATATTTGATATTGCTCTTTCCATTCTCTCTTTATAATTTATCATTGGTTTTGTTGTATACCGGTAGTTACTGCCTATTTTTTCTTTGATCATATTTTCATTTCTAAAGAGGAAATTAAAAAATTGGCTTTCTACAGGCTGTATTCTAGATTCAATTGATTTGAAATATGGATAAATATAAGTACCTCTTGCATAAGATTTGCCTTCCGGATATGAAAAGTCTACGCCAAATAGATAAATTTCCTTTGCACCAAGAAAATTTGCCAGTGAAACTGCTGCATGAGAAACATTACCTCCGGAAGTATCTATTATTGGAAATTCTCTTAGATTATTTGTAACATATTGGGAAAATGGATGGCCGCTTGAAAAAAACAGTAATTTATCTGTTAAGCGAGTAAGAACAGGAGGAGAAGCAAGATCTAATATTAGCGGTATTTCTTTAGGATAGCCGCTTAAAAAGTGATGGTATGTTATCTGCTGACAGTCAATTGAAATAACAAGATCCGGACATATATCGTTTTTTAGAAGGCAGGGTAGGGATGTGTCAGTTGCAATTAAGCAGGACTCATTTTTTAATCTTCTTAATTCCGGAATCTGCATCTCTAAAGAAGGGCCTGCTCCTGTTACAAGGACCTTACTTTCAGGTTTAATTGTAAGAGTAGAAATGCCTGCTTTTTGTAAATTCGACAGAGTATTTACAAACCATTTTTTACCGAATTGTGTCTGTACAGTAAAATCATCTGCAATCCGGTTTATTACATTTTTTATTGAATCTACAATTGTAGAAAAATATTCTTTCTCTGAAATTATTCTTGCCTGCAATGTTATTGTTTTTAGATTGCCTGCTATTGTAGGAAGGTAATGTCGTAATAAAGTATTGCTTACTTCCTCGGAATCTGTATCTATAAGGATCTTGACTCCCGGATTCATTAGTATAGCTCTCATATCTATATTTTCTAAAATAGATTTAACAAGTTTTATGTTCTTTTCTATTATTAAAATATTTGAAATATGTTTAGCATTTAAAAAGGGTTCGATGTGATAACCTGCTCCGAGCCCAAGAAATACAATATATCCGGAATCTTTTGAAGAATCGAGTTGTCTCTGTCCTTCTTTTACAGGATCAAATTTAGAATGAAAAGGGAAAATACGGTTATCAATTTCTTGTGCAGGGAGCAGCAGCCCGGTTTTAGATCTAATATATTGAATTGAATCATCACTGCTGCTATTGCTTAAGGCTGCAGCAAGCAGCGGATCTCTTGAGGATAGTGCAAGTAAATTTCTTTTTAAAATCGTATGTTCAGGCATTAATATCTACCTTTTTAATTTTATTATATAAGGATTCTGTAAATCTTTTAAGCTTTAAAACTAGTTTCATAAAGAATTCATTTACTTTATCACTATTATTATTTCTAAAATGCTTTTTTAAGGATGTTAAATCTGGTAAATCTATAAAGTATGCTAAATTGTAAAAATCAGAATTAAATAAATTTAAGTTAATGTTTTTATCAGCGTTTGTCTCTGCTGTTTTAATTATTTTCTTCCATTCATCAATTATATTTAAAATTATATTTTTCCGTATTGATTTATCAGGATATAATTTATTTAATAAAGCAGAACTGCTCAAATTAATATCCGGATAACTGCTTAAAAGTTTTTTAAAAGCAGTAATGTCAAGATTATCCACTCCGTTAATATTATATATAGACGGCATAAACCGGAATATTCTTTTTTTTATTGTTGTATTGATATTTGAAAACCAGTTTAAATATGTATCAAGAGGGATGGAAGTTCTTATATTTTTATTTTTTATTGGTGCATGTGTGACTGCCCTTGAAAAAATTCTGCTGTAATAAGGTTCTATTCTATTAGCGTCATTTCTTAAAAGTTTATTAAAAAAATTTGTTCTTACATGAGCGTTTATATCTTTATAACATAAATCCAACCCGCAAAATATGATTTCTTTATTTGTAAATTTTAATGCGAGTTCTAAAGCAGTTGCAGCAACAGTACCTTTAGGGGGAATCTTAGTAGGATTTATCGCTGCCTTTTTAATAATAAGCTCCTCATAAAAAAACGGCTGTGAAATTAAAAAAATATTATTAGAAATGTTGTGTATACCTCTTGCAGCTGATAACGGCATTGCGATAAGTGTATTCTTTTCTGCTATTTCCTGTATGTGGCATATAGAGTAATAACTAGAATCTGTTATTATTAACAAATCTGGTTTTAGATTATTTTCTATAAGAAATGGAATTGCAGAAGGCAGAGACCATAGATTAAATTTATGCCTGTAGTTTTGTATATATTTAATTGATTCCTCGAGCATTGGCCCGGAAGCAGTTATAATAATTGGATTATCAGAATTACAGATTGGGCCATTAATTATAGAATCTATAGAAATGAAATTTGAAAAACTGTTTTTTATCCAAATTTTGCCAAAAGCATTTGTGGTTAATATATTTCCGCGAAATTCATTTACTATTCTTTTTATTTCTAAATTTATTTCTTTTGATATTTCCGGAAAAAGTAATGAACTTGGTGACCACTCAATTATTTTTAAACCTTCGAGTTCTATATCTGAAATATGTTTTTGTAAAAAATCTGAAAACGGCAAACCGCAGTTGGGATGCCAGCTATATTGAGATATTTCATTGCAATGTTCATATATTTCTCTGGAATAATAGATTAAAATATGTTTGGAATGAGGAGATACTTTTTTTAATTCTCTGGCAAGGTAGCCTATTCCTGCTCCTAAGAGTATTACTATAGAAGGATTATCATCTTTTAATGATTCTTTAATAAATCTATAAGCTTCTTTTTCCGGATTATATTTTGAATGCAAAAACATATTATTATATGCAAGTGTGAGTTTGCCTGTTTTTGAAGAGATTACTTTAAGCATAATTTAACTCTGTTTAGCTCTGTTTAGCTCTAAGATTTTATAGTGCTTCCAGATGTTTCTAATTTTCCTGATATTTCTTTATAGTATTCTTTTAAATAAATATTTATTTGATGATTGAGTAATTCAATATCCAATTCTTTTATTTTATTAAATATTAAAGTAATGCAGTTATTTTCAGATTTATATACCAAAGCAGATTTTCGAAAGTAATTAGAAAAAAGTAAATATAAATCCTGCTTAAGAATATTAGCTGTTATTAGGTCATTTTCTTCTAAAATAGTGTTTATTATAGGATCAAATGTTAATTTTATTACTAATTTGGATTTAGAAGATTTTTTGTTTAAAATCAGTTTTAATTCATTTTCACTTAAGGCTAAACTACTATTTAACGTACTTAAAATTGAGTACCTTTTATTTACTATTTCTTCTAAGCGATTGATAAACATTGTGTTTAAAATATTAATATATTCACTTTTCATATTACAGAGTATTAAAAGTGCAGTAAAATTATTATTTAAAAAGAATGGAAATAATAGTAAATTTTTAATTTCATTATAATCCGACCCTGAAAATAGCTGCTTTAGATTTTTAAGTTCATTTTTACTATCAATGAATAAAGTTTTACGATGGTTAAGGAGGTTTAGATATTGATTTTGAGGTTGCTCCAACGATCTTAATGATTGATTGCTGATATTTATTTTTATAGCAGGAATAAATAATTGATTTTGTTCAGATAAAAAAAGAAAACACCCTTTGTTAAAATTAAGATGATTTTTAAGAATATTAAATATGAAAAACGGTGAATCTATTCCATCGTTTAAAAAATTTATGTCTTTTGTAATATTTTGAGAAATATTTTTAAAATGTTCGGATTTTTTAGCAGAAATGTTCAAGGAATAGAAACTTTGTATCCTTTTTAACAGGCCCTTACTTTTTTGTTGAAGTGTGTAGCTTCTATTGAGTAGCCCCATTTATGTAACAATTCCCAATTCGTCGAATAGTTTTTTATAAATTTCGAAATATTCAGATTTAGCAAATTCTTCAATTTTATCTTCAGGTAATGATTCCAGGAGCTGGTCCATGTAAGTCAGAACAGTCTTAATTTCATTTTTAAGACTTTTTGGTATTTTACCGTTTTTATTTTCAGGTTCCCGCATTATAGTTGTCTCTGCTTCTGGTTCTACTTCAGAAACATCACTTATTTCTTCATTTTCCGGTATTTCTAGTGATGTTGCTTTGCCGTCTGATATATCTAAATGTTCTTCATCTTCCATTTCAATAGTTTCTTCAATGGGTGATTCTTCGGAATCTTCCGGGATTTCAATAGAGATAGCTTCGATTGGCGTTTCATCTTCATCAAAATCTGCAACTTCTTCTTCCTCGGGTATTTCTATTGAAATTTCTTCTGATTCACCAAAATCATCTTCAACAAGTTCAATTGATTCATCCTCAAGTTCTAATTCGCCGGACAGATTGTCGAGTTCATCTTCTGTAGGTTCATCGGAAATATCATCGATTTCATCCATGCCGGCAGTATCATCTTCATCAAGTTCAAGTGTTTCTTCCTCTATTTCTAATTCGTCGGAGATATCACCTATTTCTTCTTCTTCTAATAAAAGATCTTCTGTAGGTTCATCGGAAATATCATCGATTTCATTCATGCCGGCAGTATCATCTTCATCAAGTTCAAGTGTTTCTTCCTCTAATTCTAATTCGTTGGAGATATCACCTATTTCTTCTTCTAAGACAATATCTTCTGTAGGTTCATCGGAAATATCATCGATTTCATCCATGCCGGCAGTATCATCTTCATCAAGTTCAAGTGGTTCTTCCTCTAATTCTAATTCGCCGGAGATATCACCTATTTCTTCTTCTTTTTTTTCTTCTTCTAATAAAAGATCTTCTGATAGGTCTTCGGCATTGTCATCTATATCTGATAAATCTTCATCGAGTTCAAGTGGTTCTTCCTCAAGTTCTAATTCGCCAGAAATATTGCCGATTTCATCTTCTGACAGGTCATTGGAAATATCGTCGATTTCATCAATTTCATCAAGTTCAAGTGTCTCATCTTCAAGTTCTAATTCGCTGGAATTATCACTTAATTCTTCATCATCTATATCTGCAGGAAGATCCTCTATACCGGCTTCATCATCATTTATTTCAATTGCTTCATCTTCAAGTTCTAATTCATCTGAAATATTACCAAGCTCCTTTTCTTCTGATGAAAGGTCATCAGGAATATCATCCAGATCAATGAATTCTTCACTAACTGACTCATCTTCAAGTTCCAGTTTTCCGGAAATATCACCCATTTCCTCTTCTTCCAAAATAAGATCTTCTGATAGGTCATCGGAAATGTCATCTATATCTGATAAATCTTCATCAAGTTCGAGTGCATCATCTCCAGGTTCCATTTTACCGGATATATCACTCGTTTCATCTTCTTTCAGTGTTATTTCTTCTTTCGATTCATCAGGAACATCTGATAATTCTTCATCAAGTTCTAATTCACCGGAAATATCACCAAACTCTTCATCTGAAGTTTCTTCAGGTCCCTCTTTTGTAGAAATATCACCTAATTCATCTTCTTCTTCCATAATATCAGCAGTTGTAAGTATATTGTCTAATTCATCACCAGTTAATGCTATTGTTTCATCTTCTTCATCATCAAAAAAGCCTTTACTATCCTGTTTAGAAGGTTTTACATCAATATCCTTCTGTTCTGTTCCGGATGTTCTAATGTTCTTTAATTCTTTTTTTAGTTCAGTCAATTCTTCTTTAATGGTAAATAATTCTTTTTCTATTTTTTGTAAAATATTGGATTCTTTCATATTAGTGATAGTATTATCCCCCTTTTCATCAATACCCGATTCCTTACTTATAAAATCTTCATTATCGACATCATCTAAAGATGTTGATTCAGAAAGTGGTACTTCTATATTTTCATCATCTTCCATGTTCTCAAGTGTTAGTTCAGGCAAATCTTCAAGATTATCATCTGGTGGATCAAGGGTATCTGTACTGTCTATATCAGATAATTCTTCTTCTGCCGTGGGCATTGCTTCAAATTCATCTGCATCTTTTAGATCTTCTTCCAGTTCCTTTTCCAAATCGTCAAGTTCCGTTAAAGAATCTTCACCTTCGAGTAAATCATCATTTTCTTCGTCGGGTATTTCTATTTCCTCTAAAGCAAGAGAATCTATATCTTTATCTATTTCAGATTCACTCTCTATTTCAGATTCACTCTCTATTTCAGATTCACTCTCTATTTCAGATTCACTCTCTATTTCAGATTCTTCATAATCGAGATCTGATAAATCTGTATCGAAATTCTCTTCTTCAGATGTTTCTGATGGATCTATTGGAATAGGTTCTGATTTTATCCAGACACCATATTTATCTAGAGCACTATCATCGCTGGAATTTTCAGGTAACTCTGTATTAGATTCAATATCAGTATCTAAGTCTAATTCATCATCTAAATCATCCATCATATCAATTTCATTATCATCACTCATTTTTTTACTCCTAACAAAGAATAAACCCTACACATTATCTATATTATCGGAACTGTTTTCTGCAGGTTTATATAAAAATAGTTTAATCCTTGCATTTCTGTCTTGTCAACAATAATTGCTTAATATTAGCAATTAAATATAAAACTTTTTTAAAGATAATAAATAATTTATTAAAAAAATACATAAATTTTGCCGTTTAATTTAAGTAATGAGATTAATAAAAATAGTACTTTCATTATATATTGGAATTTGCTTTAGCTTCTTATTAAGTTTTATTTTTAATAAAGCTGGAATTATCCAATATGAAAAGCTAAATATACATAAAAACCTCCTGACAGAGAATGTTTCTGAACTTCAGACTATAAATCAGAAACTTAATCATGAACTGGATGTCTTAACAACAGATTCTGAAATAATACAATTATTGTCAAGAGATTTAGGATATTATGAAAAGGATGATAATATTATAATGATTGAAGGTTATCCGGAAAAACGTAATTTTCATGAAATTGGTAAACTGATAATTAATGTACAGGAAAAAGATGATTATCACATAATTCTCCGTCTATTAGTTTATATTATTCCCCTTATATTTTTTATTGCATTAAATATTTTATGGAAAACAAAGAAAGATGATGATAAAAGAGGAAGATCCTCAATTATTTAATATACTGGCAGATATTTTAATGCATAATGGCATTGCGGTTCTTAAATGTGATACTATTTATGGAATAATAGGATTATTAGATAATTCAGAAAAAAGAATAGCAGAAATTAAGCAAAGAAATATGGATAAACCTTTTGTCTGTCTTATTGCCGATAAAGAATGGGTTTCCGAATATGCTGAAATTAATATACCAGAAAAATTTAAAAAATACTGGCCAGGGCCTTTAACCTTAATATTTCCTGCAAAATCAGGCAAAACGAATAGAAAATCAATTGCACTACGCGTTCCTCTGGATAAATTTTTAATTAAACTTCTAAAAAAAATAGGAAAACCATTAATCTCATCAAGCGTAAATATTGAAGGTGAAAAACCATTATATAAGATTAATGATATTATTAAGAATTTTGAGGACAAAGTTGATTTGATAGTGGATAATGGAGATCTTAGTCCTTTAAATCTGGCCTCTACTTTAATAGATCTACATAAAAAACCCTATAAAATCTTACGGCAGGGTGAATTAATCATACCGGATGATGAAATGTTCTAACGAATATAGTATTTGCAAATTATTTAATGAAAAAAAGCAACCGCAGATTCCACCGATTAAAGATTATAATCTGAGAAATCTGTGAAATCGGTGGTTCCAAAAAAATATCGAAATTAAAAAGAGTAAAATGATATTGAAGATAAAAATATTCTGTTAATCTATGTAAATCTGCATCGAATTTCACTTAATAATATTATAAAAGATCTATTATTTTTTCTCTTGCGATATTAATTCCGGGATTATCAGACTGTTTTATTTTATTAACAACATCCTGCATTAATTCATTAAGATCTTTTTTTTGAGTATTACTCTGTGCTGCTAATAAGTTCTGTTCTGCAGTATTGGTTTTTGCCTGATTTATTTTATTAATTTCATTTAAGTAACCGTTAATTTCATTTTCTGTTTCTGATATAAGACTATCCATTTTTTGGATACTGTTTTCTTTTAAAATATTTGTAAGCTCATCCTCATATGCTTGTAAAACTTTCTCGCCTTTTATTTGTATATTATTAATAAGTTCTGACATATATTTAAAATTTTCTTCTGCAGTATTTAGATTTTTTTCATTTTCCAACCATTCCCGAATATGCAGAAATCCGGTTAATCTGGTTTGTACAACAGAAATATTCCGCTGAATCTGTAAATATGAGTCTTTAATTTGTAAGTTTGTATTTTTTATCTGTATATCGGTCCCTGTTGAGTCTTTTTTCCCGGATGCTGAGACTTTGTTAACTTTTTTTTCTCTATCAAGATGAGAATCTTTAAGAGCAAAATTATTGTCACCAATTTTCATATCGTCCCCCCGTTAGATTGAAAATATATCTAATCTTATAGTAAAATATGTAATATGTCAAATTATAAAAATATCAGCATATTATTAAACAATATTCTAGAAATTTTATTTCCCGGAATTTGTGTAGTCTGCGGAAATAAATTAATTTTTAATTCAAAACCTTTTTATTTAATTTGCAGCAGTTGTATGAATGAATTAAATTATATTTCCGGTACCAGATGCAAATGCTGTAGCACTGAATTGATTTCTGAAATTGGTGTATGCACACGATGCAGAAATATTAAATATTATTTTAATTCAAATACTTCTATTTTTGAATATAGAGGTTCAGCTAAAGAAATTATCTATCAGTATAAATTTAAAAAAAGAAAAAGGCTTTCCATTATACTTGCTGATTTATTAGTAAAAACTGTTTGTGAGTTCGGGCCTCATCTACCGATAATTCCTGTTCCTTCTGCTAATAGACGGGACCATATAATTGAAATAGCAAAACGTATGAAGAATAAATATAAGTTCCAAATAATTAACTGCTTAAGAAGAAAGGGCAGTATTCCTCAAAAAATGCTCTATTTTAAAGAAAGGCTTAACAATCTTAAAGGTAAAATATTTGTAAATCAGAAACAATTAAAAGGCTTAGAAGAAGTAATCCTGCTTGATGATATTATTACAACAGGTGCTACCGTATCCGAGTGCTCAAGAGTACTTAAAGAAGGTGGTGTAAGAAAAATATATGTTGTTACTATTGCAATAGATTAAGGTAGAATAATTCGCGGTTATTTGGTGTTTAATAAATTAATTTAAAATAGAGGGTACGGGGCTGCCTTAATCTGAGTCAAAAAAACAAGCTATTTGTAACATTGCAAATAGCTTTATGTAAATTGACTTAATTTATTTTCGATAATATAATGCAATATTAAATATATTTTATTCTGACAGCCGAAATACCTCGCAGTTCTACTGTGGGGATGAAGGCTATTTAAAAGCTAATGGTCTTGTATTTACTCTTAAGCAGAGTTTACCATTATCTGCTTTCCAAAAGGGTATGGAGCCTGTTAATACAGAACTACTTGCACTTAGAAATTTTATAAGATAAGGATTCTATTATATGAAAAAGAATATTGTTTTATTTAATTTAATAATACCGTAATATTTATTAATCTTAAACGATTATTAAGAAAGTAACCCAATAATTTAGGAGAAAAAGCAATACATGGGCATTAACTTTAAACTATCAATATCTATGACAAACTTTGCAGACCAGCTTGCAGAATTGAAGAGCCATCATGAACGTCTTAACTGGTTAAAACATTTCTTTGACCGCCTGGAGCTGGCATTTGGAAAAAAGATTTTGGTTGATCTGTCTCAGATTATTGAGCTAAGTGGAAGAAAGACTAAATAGTATAACTATTTCTGAGGATCACCTACATTATATTTTAAAAAAGTATTATACTTCCTAGAAAATAAGACTAACTACCCGCTAAAACCCTTATAAATTATCTACATGTTTTAAAACTTAAAGCTGGATAAGTTATCAATTTCCGTAATTCTATCATAGCGTCTAAAAGATTTGTTTACCGGAGTGATTTTGCTTACTCTGTCTTATAGCCGGCATTCTACTCTTCCATCGGACCAATACCAAGTTCTTCATTTTCTAAAGCTGCTTCTAAATTAACTATTTCTTGAGCAGTTGTTTCTTCAGGTTCTTCTTGAGTTGTACTTGCAGTATAAACAGGCTGTTTAACATACTCTAATGGGTCCACTGAACTTCCATTTACCCGAATTTCAAAATGAATATGGGATCCTGTAGAATACCCGGTATTTCCGGAAAGACCTATCTGTTGTTTATTAGAAACATGATCCCCTACATTAACCTGTATTTCACTCATATGAGCATAGTATGATACTATATCATTTGCATGCTGGATAATTACTAGCTTTCCGTAACCGGATTTTCTTCCTGAAAATATTATTGTACCGGACCTAAAAGCTAAAAGAGATGTACCGGTAGATATGGCTAAATCTATTCCAGTATGCAGTTTGCCGCTTCTCATACCGTACTTTGAAGTAATTAATCCTGTATCCGGAGGTAAAATAAATGATGACATTAGCACATCATCCGGTGTTCTTAATGTACCTATTCTTATAATCTGCGTCTGAGGACCAAACAATACCAGTTTGTTTAGAACTTCACTATTAACTTTTTGATCATTCTGATAACTTTCCAGGGCGGTTATAGTTCTTTTACCATAAATACCGCTTTGTTCAATTTTATAATCTGTTCTGTATAGAGTATCATCCTTTATAATTCTTGTATCATATTGTATATTTTGATTATATATATGTGTATATTGAACATCAATATGCAGATATGGTTTAGGAACCGTAAGGTTTAACAATTCACCGATATGTATAGCACTTAAATTCTTATTCGGATTTGCTTTCTCGATATCTGTAACAGGAATATTATATTCAATTGCTATATCCCAGACTGTATCTCCATCGACTATTGTATAAACTTTGTCTTCTGTTGTTCCTTTTAAAAGGTAATTAAAAGCTTCTTCCGGTGTATGGATATTGTCATTTTTTGTAATTGATAAACGAATTTCTGTATTTTCAATAAAGCCCAATGAAATGTTTTCTATTGTTTCATCTTCCTTTTGTATTGGTGTAAAAAACTCTTTTATCTGCTGTAAAACCTGTTCTGCTTGTTCAAAGGTTGCAAGTGTTATGATTTTCTGGTTTTCAGTAGAAATGGTCCATGATTTTTGATGTTCATTAAGAAAATATACTAATCTATTCTGTAATTCTACTTTGGATGGAATTGTAAAGTCATTCGTGTTTTTTGTAAATGTAATAAGCTTTTCTATTTTATCGTCAATAGTAAACCAGCTGAATTCTTCGTCCAACTGGTTTACTATATTATAAAATGATTTTTCATTTTCTATCAGGCCAATTTCTATATTATCAATGAAAACATAATAACCGGATATGGATAAAATCTCATTGTTCCCATTGTTTTTATTGTTTTCAAATGAAAAAGAACTAATATTTACTATCGATAAATGCAAAAACAGAACAATAAGACAGAATAATCCATAAACAGAATATGTTCTGCAATTTAGTATATTTTTAGTATTATGCAGAACATTTTTTATATAATTTATAAGTTTTTTAACAGCATGATCAAAATATTTAAATCTTTGTGAAAGGAAACCCTTCATAAGCTTTAAATTCTTTTGAAAAAACTCAATTACAGAAGATTTTTTTTCTTGAATCTCAGCTTCTAAAATTAACTGTTTTTTCAAATGTATTAATTTATTATTTGTTTTTCGTTTATATTTTATGTGTTTTAACTCATTCTTAATGTCTTTTTTAAGAGATCTTTTAAACTTTTTAATGAACTGCTCTATTTTATTCTTCATTTTTTTTTATCTTGCTTAATCTTCGGTATTATTTAATATTTTCTATTTTATTATTTTTTATTTCTTTGTTAAAGAGAATTTATGAAAATTTTTAATAAAACTTAATAACATGCTTAAATTTTCAGGATTATGAGGTATTATTTACATATAGCAGTATATTTCCCGGATACAAAAGGTGTTTTATCTGCAATAATAAACAATATTTTTAAAAACAAAGATTTGAATTATAAGAATTTATTGGATTATTCTTTAAAAAGGATTTATATTTTTAATTAAGAAAAATTAATTATAAGGACAGTACGGATTTGGACATAAAGAAGCATATTTTATTAGTAATTTTATTATTCGTTTCGTTAGCTGCATTTCCTCAGACAAACAGGAACTCATATGTAAGAATGCAGCCCGGAAAACCAATAAAAACAACAGTTCCATATGATGGATACAAAACTTTTATCCTTCAGATTCCTTCAAATGCACTTTCTGTAAAAATATGGATATCTCAGGCAGAAGCGGATCTTGATATTTTTTTACAGCATGGGCAGGAATTAACAAATTATGATTTTGCGGATGTTGTTGGTGTTTCTGCAGAATTTAATGAAAAGATTATGCTCTCCAGGCTGACATATGATAATATGATGTTCGGCACTTACTATATTGATGTAATATACGGTTTAACCAGACCTCCTGTTATAGACGGTGTTAATATCAGAGATATACCATTTACTATAAATGTAAGTATTACTACTTCTGATAATGCTGTCCAGCTTTTTCCAGGTGAACCGGCCGTAGCAGAACTGCTTCCGGATGAAGCAATGCTTAAACTTTTTTTTATTGATGTACCTCCGGACGTAACTGAAATGCGCATTGATATTTTTGATTCTTTTGGTGATTGTGATTTTATCATAAAAAAGAACCAGGTCCCTTCACAATGGGATTTTGCTGACTATATTAAAGAGGGATACTCAGGAAACGAAAATATTGTAATAGACCGGAATTCATATATTCCGTTAACATCGGGACGTTATTATATTCTTGTAATGGATCAGGTTATTGACAGTATGCCGGAGAATTTTTCTATTATTGCAGACTGGACATCAAAGCCTCCGGATTTTTTGCTTGATATTCCTCAAATCCTTGTTCCGGATAACCAGCTAGAAAATGCTCTGAAAGCCACAGTAGAATTGTTAACTGATTATGCCGGAGGTTCAGGTTGCTTAGTAAGTCCGAACGGATTAATTATTACAAACTGGCATGTTGTCGCGTCTAATTCCGGAATGCCTTCTGAAAATATTATTATCAATCTTAATTTGGATTCTACAAATCCGCCCAAGGAGATTTTTAGAGGAAGAGTAATAGATTATCTTGTAGAAGAAGATCTTGCTTTAATTGAGATTACAGAAGGATTTTATGGGCAGCCCATTCCGGATAATTATTTTTTCCCATATTTTGAGTTAGCAGAGAATCCCATGCTTGGTATAGGTGAAGAGATCGCTATTATAGGTTATCCGTCTGTTGGAGGTTCAGGTTCCAGAGTAACAATAACTTATACAAAAGGAATTATTAGCGGTTATGATAGAAATCCATTTGGAATCATTCTTAAAACAGATGCAGAAATAAACTCAGGTAATTCCGGCGGAGCTGCTATTAATGAATTTTTTGAGCTGGTTGGAATACCAAGTTCTGTAATTGGAGAAGAAACAGGCCAGCTGGGATATATTCATCCTTTATCGCTTATGCCTGATGAGTGGATAAAAATAATAGAAGAATCGCGAAACCGTTAAAAAAGCTAAATAACTTGCCCATCGGATTATTATTGTTTATAATCCTGCAGGATGCAATCTGCAAATAAAATAGCAAAAACAGAAATTCGGAAAAAAGTTAATAGCATATTAAGCAATAAAGAAAGAATAGAAATCAAAAATAAGTCTGGTCTTGTTTTAAAAAACCTCATTAGTACAGATTTATGGAATAATGCTGATATAGTTTTTACTTATCTTTCTATAAATAATGAAGTGGAAACAGCAGGAATGGTTAAATGTGCAATAATTAACGGCAAAAAAGTTGCAGTACCAAGAATTGTGGGTAAACGGCTCGTGTTTTTTCTTGTTTCTGGTCATATTACATTTAACTCTGTTAGAAACGAAGCTCCGGACCCGTACCATGAAAAACATTTTGAATTTAATAAATTTAATATATTGGAGCCTAAAATTCATCTACCAAAGATATATTTTGAGAATTTAAAGAATTATAAAATCCTTTTTATTGTACCTGGGCTCGCATTTACAAAAACTAAAAACAGACTGGGCAAAGGCGGCGGTTTTTATGATAGAACAATAAAGGAATTACAGGAGCAGAAGCTTAAATCACTTAATACCATTGGTGTTTTTTTCGAGGATCAGTTTGTGGCTGATTTACCTTTAGACCCATGGGACAAAAAACTTGATTATATTGTTACAGAAGAAAAAATATATTAGAAATATAACTTTAATAGGATGATAGAATGGCTAAATTAAAATCTGCATTAGAATTAGCTTTAGAAAAAACCAGTAGCATAACTGTAGATAAGAAAAAGATAGAAGAAAACAAATATCTGAGACAGGGTAAGATCGCTATATCAAAACTTCTTAGAGATCCCGAATATCTAATAAACAACTCGTTCAAGGATGTTAATAAAAAACAGAAGAGGTGGATGAGGCAGGGAATGATAAATGTGCTTATGTCAAATTTTGTACTTCCAAAGGACAAAGAATCTTTAACAAATATTAAAAAAGTAGAAGATGCTTTTTATAAAGTAATAAGCAATATAAAATATTTAGAAACAATTTTTAGTCAATTAAAATCCTTTTTCGAAGAATACTTACAGGAAGTTGAGCATGTTAAGGATTTAATAGAGAAGCAATATGCACCTCATTTAAAACAGAAAGAAGATGAACTTTCTAAAAAATTAGGAAAAGCAATTAAAATTGATCCAGCGCAGGATCCTGAGTATGTATCTATAGTACGTAATAATATTTCCCAGATAGAGAACAAATATCAGTCAATTTTGTCTAAAGCAAAAAAAGATCTGCTTGATGCATTAAAAAATGAAATTTAATATTATTGAATCGAAAATCAAAACAAAATAATAAGGAAAGCCGGAAAGCAGGAAAATGAATTTAGAATACAAAGAATTAACCGAAAAAACAATTGGAACTGTTATTAAAGTCCATAAAAAATTAGAGCCAGAATTCCTGGAATCTTTTTATGAAAATGCCTTAAGAAATTAAAAGAGTATTTTATACGAAGCGCCCTTTTTGGTAAATAATTTTTTCCTGTATTCATGCTTTCCTTATAAAAAAAATATTATGAATGATGCAATGCCTGTCAATTTATAATATTTTCAGTATAGATTACTTAGATACAAGTTTAACTTTTTCCAGTGCAGCTTGAACAGTAAGTCCTTCATAACTTTGTCTTGTAGTTAAATCTTTTAATATTACTTCATTTTTAGATATTTCATCTTCTCCGCAGATTATTGCAAACGTAATAGATTTTTTCTCTGCAAATGAAAATTGTTTGCCTAATTTTACTTTTTCCGGGTAGACTTCAGCTACAATTCCTGCTTCCCGAAAAATACCTGCAATTTTATGATAATATCCAATATATTTGTTGTCCATGCACAAGATTAATAGCTTTGTGCCTGCAGTTTTATTTTTATCCAGGCCAAGTTCATTAATTGCAGCTATAAGTCGGTCTAGGCCTATAGAAGAGCCTACACCCGGTATCGGCATTTTTGTATATAGAGATGTAAGATTATTGTATCTGCCTCCGGAGCATACAGAACCGATTTGAGGCAGATCTGTTAAATATGTTTCAAAAACAATTCCTGTATAGTAATCCAGTCCTCTTGTAATTGAAGGATCGAGAAAAAAGATATTATCCATTCCCAGTTCATTAATACATAATTTAACATCTAATAGTCTTTCTATATCGGATTCTTTACCTCCTGCAAGTTCTGCAATTTTGGTTAAAGTATCATTAAACACAGGTTCAGGAGTTATAAAATCTATAATTTTAGAAATGCTAGTGCTGTCTGCAAAGGGTTCGAGCATTTCTTTAGTACTTTGTTCTCCGATCTTTTTAATTTTATCTACAATCCTAAGTATTTCTAATGAGTGTTTTTCTATATTCAATTGTTTTAACAGTCTGTTAAAAATGTTTCTATTGGAAATATGTATTTTAAAATTTGGAATATTAATCGACTTTAAGCTTTCTGCCATTAATAGGAGTATTTCAAAATCAGATGAGTAAGTATCTGTTCCTACAATATCAAAATCACACTGGAAAAATTCTCTATAGCGCCCTTTTTGTGTATTTTCACCTCTCCATACCTTTGCAATGTGGTATCTTTTAAAAGGAATGTAAAGTTCATTTATATGGCTTGCCATATATCTGGCAAATGGTACTGTCAGATCAAATCTTAATGCTATATCGCGTTTACCATGATCTCTAAACCGATAAATCTGTTTTTCAGTTTCACCGCCGCCTTTACCAAGCAGTATTTCCGAATATTCTAATGCAGGAGTATCAATGGGTACAAATCCGAATAACCGGAAAATATTTTCCAGGGTATTAATGAGTCGATTTTTTTGTATCTCGTTTTCCGGTAATACGTCTCTAAAACCTTTTAGTACTCTGGGATTAATAAATTTACTCATATTTTCCTGCCGTTGTTTTATAGCCACCTCTAAATACTAATAAATAAAAAAATCAAAAATATTCCCTATCTTAAGGAGACTAATATTTTTATTGTATAAGATATAAGAATGAAAAACATTTTTTAGTTAATCTCAAATATATAATAGTTTTTAGAGGTTCCCTTATAAACCAAATAGTAATACATAATAGATATATTTTGTCAAATATAAAACTTATAAAAATTTTTAAATATTAAAGAAACATATTGACTTTTTTATCTTTATCATTATATTTTACTCCTACACGAATTGGTTTAGTAGAACTAAGTATTTTGTGAAATACATAAAATAATTATATGTATTTATCTGTCTCCTTCGTCTAGTGGTTAGGACACCGGGTTTTCATCCCGGCAGCAGGGGTTCGACTCCCCTAGGAGATGTATTTTAAATTTATAAAAAGTATTTGAAAAAAAATATTACTGCTGTATAATCGTTAATAATTAATAAAAATTAAGGAGAAGTATATGAAGTTACAAAAGTGCCTTCTTTTAATTCTAATTTTTGGAATAATTTCTATTGCATCTGTTTTCTCGCTTGATATGAGGCTTGGAGGGCAATTTTGGAATCCTACTATTGCTGTAGTATTCAGAGTTAACAGATTCGATTTCCGGGCAGGTTATGATTTTACAGGCTGGGGTACAGATTATATTGATTATTTATATCTCAGTACAGATTTTAGAATCATAGATAAATTGCATTTGGTAGGGCCTCTACATTTTCATGTTGGTATCGGCGGTTATTTGCTCCTCCCTGTTGAAGGCAATGAAAATGTAAATATATTCGGTGTTCGGGCGCCAGTCGGTCTGCAATTGTTATTTGCAAATGAATTTGTGGAAATCTTTATGGATATAGCACCAGCAATGGAAATAGCTCCATCATTGGAATTTTTTAAACTTTGGTCGGGATTTGTAGGTGTTACTTTTAGGCTCCCTACAAAATAGATTATTTATTATTAAATTAGCTTTATATATAATACTTAGACGAAAGGTATTATATATAAAGTTTTTTTTATGCCCAAATTAAGTTGTTTTTTATTGTAATTGATTATTTATACTGGTATAGTAGCTGATAAAATACGCGTTATTAGAGCATTATGATTAAATTTATAACTTTTATTTTTATTACAATTTTTTTCTTTTCATGCAGTACAAGGGCAGCATTAAAAAAAGAACTTGCATTAGAATATTATAACCTGGGAAATTATTACTATAAAAATAATAATATTACAGACGCTATAGAGTTTTTTAAAAAGGCTATTGAATTTAATCCGGAGCTTGTAAAAGCGAATTATAATCTTACACTTGTATTAATTATTGAAAATAGAAGTGATGAAGCAAATGAAATATTACTAGAACTCTTAAAAAGCGATCCGGAAAATATTTCATTACTGCATTTGCTGGGATATTCATATTATATGCAGGCGGGTAATGAAGAAGCCTTAAATATATTTAACACTATTTTAAATATTCAGCCGGAAGATTTAAATGCTGTTTATAATAAAGGAATTATACTCTGGCGAATGGATAAAGTTGATGATGCAATAGAGTGCTTTAATCAAATTATCTCTTATACAAAGGATGCGGATATTAAAGGGCTGTACCTGGATTCTTTATACAGCCTTGGTGAAATTATGATATCAATTGAAAATTGGGATGATGCGGTTTTATATTTAAACAGGTTCCTTGAGGATAAAATTTCAGAGGACGAGGCAAGAGTATCTGCAATGTTATTATTGATTGATGCATATAAGTCTTTAGAGCGTTTTGATATGGTATTAGAAACATATGAATTGCTTATTGAATCTGATGCAGAAAATATTGAGGCATGGATAGGAAAGGCAGCGGTACTTCTTACAAAAATAGAGTTTCCAGTAAAAGGGCTTGAGGCATTGTCTAAAGCTATTGAGCTCGGATTTAATGATCAGGAATATTTGAGAGCTCTTCTTGATAATCCTGGACTGATAGAGAAAGAGGCTGTTGAGGATTTGTTAAAAGAATATGATATCTTTCCACCAGAAGCAGAAGTAGTGGAAGATGAGCCAATAGATGAGAAAACTATAGAAGGTAGTGAAGATGTGGAAAATATCGAATAAAAAAATAAAATTCTATATGCTATATAATAGTCTATATATAGACTATTAGTATCCTGGCCAAAGGCCGGATACTAATAAGTTGTATTTATCAAAGAATTTCTGTTATTTGTTCCATCGCTTTTTTTGGTGTTTTTGATGAATCAATATCTTTTAATAAGTTTAAATTTTTATAAAAATTAATTAATGGTTCTGTTTGCTCTTTATATATTTCCAGTCTGTTTTTAATAGATTCTATTTTATCATCATCTCTTATATAAAGTTCCCCGCTGCATATGTCACAGACTCCTTCAGTTTTTGGCGGCATATTTGTAACATGATAAATTTTACCACATTCCCTGCAAATTCTTCTTCCGGAAAGCCTGCTTATTACTACATCATTGCTGCAGATAAAATTAATAACTATATCAATTTCTGCAAATGTTGATAATGATTCAGCTTGTGGAATTGTCCTTGGAAAACCGTCGAGCATATACCCGTTTTTGACGTCATCCTGCCCTAACCTTTCTTTAACAAGATCACAAGTTACTTCATCCGGAACAAGTTCGCCCTTATTCATGATTTCTTTTACTTTGATTCCCAATGGTGTGCTGTCCTTAACTGCTTTTCTGAAAATATCACCTGTTGAAATACCTGGTATTTTGTATTTTTCAGAAATAAGCGCAGCAATTGTTCCTTTTCCAGCCCCCGGAGGGCCTAGTAGAATTAATTTCAATGTTTTCTCCTTTTGTTATTTTTTATGAATAATATAAATTATTTTACATTCTTCAGAGCAGGTTACTTTTTCAAAACCCTTCTTATTTTTGTCTGTTTCTTCTTTTGTTTTTTGTTTCAGAAGTATAAAGTATCTTCCGCAGGTTGTACAGCGAGTATAAACATTCCTGCATTCCGGTGAACAGTATCCATCTTTATTGTTTTTATTCGGAATAACACTTTTCCCACAATTTCTACATTTAAGAAATATTGTTTTCCTTTTAATAGATACCATATTCTATACTCAATTATTTAAAGAATTAAATCTATATTAAGTTGTTTTTGATAATTTCCTCTATAAAGAATAGTTTTAATTAACCTTTAAGTCAAATAAAAAGTATTTTTGCTGCCAATCCCGGGTGAAAGGATTGTTTATTCTGATAGCCGAAATACCTCGCAGTTTTACTTCGGGGATGGAGGCTATGAACTAGTGCCTGACCACCTGACCACAAGCTTGCATGTGGTCAGGCAGCCTTACAGAACGAAGATACTTCGGAGCTCTGCTCCGGGGTTCTTCATTGATCAAAACAGGAGTATGGAAATGAATAGAATATATAATGGAGGAACTAAATAATATAATTTATTATTAAATTAGGGGTATAAAAGAAATCATTGGCTGTTAATACAAAATTTAAGAATAGTGGAAATACTTGAAAATACCGGAGCAGCAGAAAATAGAAATAGCTGAAAATATTCGACAGCAGATTGAACAAAAATTAGATTGCACAGTAACTATAGGTATTGGAAATATTATAAAAAGTATTACACAGCTTGCCGAATCTTACAGGAATGCCATGTTGTCATTAGATTATAGATTTCTACTTGGATTAAACCAGATCATTTATTACAAAGATATAATATCTAAAACAAGTATTCAATCAATTTTAAAAAATGAATGGGCAAATAAAGTGTATTATTCATTAAAAATTAGTAATAAAGAAGAAACAAACTTACTTATAAAGAATATATTTAATAATTTAAAATCTGAATATATTCCAATGCAGAAATGTATTGTATTTTTACAAAAAATAATTGCTGTCAATATATAGCATTATAGATGAAATTGATTTAGATGAATCTGATATATTTGATAATATAGAAAATCCATTTTCGCATCTTTCTTCATTAGAAACTTTAGATGCTCTGGAAAAATGGTTTGTTTATATTTGTGAAAAAATAAATATTTTGATGGAGTATCGTCAGGATAGTATTAATAGGAAGAAAATAGAAAATGCAAAAATGTATATGCTGGATAATTATAATAAAGAAGATATAAATTTAAATTCTATATGCAATTATCTTGCAATTAGTACAAGTAAATTCCGCCAGATTTTAAAGAAATATACTGGGCAGACTTTTATAGAATAATTAACAAGAATCCGGATCGAAAAATCTATGGAAATGTTAAAGTCAACGGATAATAAGGTTTATGAAATAGCCTTCGAAGCCGGATTTAATGATCCTCATTATTTTAGTTTTATATTTAAAAAGATAAATGGGATAAGCCCGGTCCAATTTAGAGAAAGAATAAAGAAGAATGTTCATGAATAAAAAAGGTTTTAAAAGTATTCAATCTATTATTGCATTTTTCTTTTCTTCCCTTTTTATAATTATTTTTATTATAACAGGTTTTATTGCATATCACCTAACAGAAGATGCAGCAAGAAAGAATTCAATGAATTACACATTAAAGATAATTGAGAATGTAAATAGAAACATTAAATCTTATATTGGGTATATGAAAAATATTTCATCTATTGTTATTAATAATGAAGATGTCCTTGATTATTACAGTAATTATAATAACCTGACAGAAGAAAATCGTATAAGTTACCAGTTAAAAATTACTAATCTCCTAACTTCTATACTTCAGGCAAGAAAAGATATTAATCTGATTTTACTTACCGGTTATGAAGGAGATATAATTTCAAACAGGAATGACTCTATAAAACCTTACATAAATATTCAAGAAAGAGATTGGTACACATCTGCAAAATCTGAAAATGGTAATACTGTAATTAGTTCTTCTCATATTCAGGATATATTAAGAGATGAATATCGCTGGGTTGTCAGTTTAAGTGTGGAATTTAAATCCTTCGAAGATAAAGAGCCTTTAGGGATCCTTTTGGTAGACTTAAATTTTGATGTGATCGAAGATCTTTGCAGAGATATATTTTTAGGCGGTCTTAGTTATTTATTTATTGTAGATTCCAATGGCAGCATAGTATATCATCCGCAGCACCAGCTGATTTATAGTGAATTAAAAACTGAAATGATAGATGAGGTCGTTAGTTCAGATAATACAAGCTTTATTATAAATAATAGTGAGGGCAGCAGAATATATACTGTGAAAACAATCGAAGAACTTGGATGGAAAATTTGCGGTGTAACATATTTAGATGAGCTCATAACTAATAAAAACGTTATTCAATTTTATTTTTCGTTAATAGGAATAATCTTTATTTTGCTTATTATAATTATATCAATTTTTATTTCGAGAAAAATATCAAAACCAATTAAATCTTTGCAAAAGTCTATGAAAGAAGTTGAGAATGGTAATTTTAATATTAATATAAAAGTGAAAAGTTCAAATGAAATTGGTGAATTTGAAAAAGACTTTAGTATTATGATAAAAAAAATAAAGGATTTAATTATTCAGAATGAAGAAAAACAAAAACTAATAAGAGAAAGTGAACTTAAAGCGCTTCAAGCACAGATAAATCCCCACTTTTTATATAATACTTTAGAAACAATAATATGTATGGCAAAGAGTGAAAATGATGTTATCCGTATAACTGCTGCTCTGGCTAAATTACTCCGTACAGGAATTTCTAAGGGCCAGGAATTAATAACAATAGAAGAAGAAATAGAGCACGTTCGTAGTTATTTGATAATTCAGAAAACAAGATATGCTAATAAATTTGATTTTACTATAAACATCGATCCTGATATCTATAAGTTCCGGATAATAAAAATAATATTACAGCCGCTTGTAGAGAATGCAATATATCATGGCATTAAAAAGAAAAAAACTAACGGGCATATTAATATAACCGGTAATTTAAATGGGAAAGGAATTGTTTTACAGGTAATAGATGATGGGATTGGAATGTCAGATAAAAGAATTAGAGAAGTTTTTGAGAATGACTACTCTGATTTTTCTAATTCCGGAATTGGAATAAGTAATGTAAATGAAAGGCTTAAACTTTATTTTGGAAACCAGTATGGCCTCTTCTGCAAAAGTAAAGAAAATGAAGGTACGGAATTCAATATTTTTATTCCTAAGGTGGATGTTATATGAATATAAAAGTAATAAGACTAATAGTATCAACAATTATTGTATTATTAATTGCTCTATTTGCTGTTACATTTATATTTAATAGTAATAAGCAAGTGGATAAAAAGAACATTATCTTTATTATAAAAAATGTTAACCCAACAAATGATTTCTGGCAGATTGTACAAGCAGGAGCAGAAGTTGCAGCAAAAGAATTTAATGTGGAATTGAACATTGATGGGCCATGGTTTGAGAAGAATTATGAAGAACAGATAGAAATTATTGAAAATAAAATTAGAACAAATCCATCTGCAATAATTCTTGCTGCTTGCGATGTAGATGCGCTTGTGCCTGTTTCACAAAAGATAGTCGCACGGGATATAGCACTAATAACTGTGGACTCAGGGATAAACTCGAATTTACCAATCAGTTTTATAGCAACAGATAATGTTAAAGCAGGAGAAACAATTGGAGAAGTAATAGAAGATTTTTTGTCCTATGGTGATTCTGTTGCAATTATTGCGCATGTAAAGGGAACAGCTATTGCAATTGATAGAGAAAGAGGGGTTAGAAATACGCTGGAGAAATCCGGAAAATTGAAAATCATAGATACATTCTTTTGTGATAATATAATTGAGAACGCATATAATATTACAATCGATTTGATTAATATGAATAGTGAATTAAAAGGAATTATTACTTTAAATGCTCTTTCTACTATTGGAGCTGCAAAAGCAATAGATGAAATGAACTTAATGGATAAAGTATACCTTGTGGGTTTTGATAAATTTTTTGAAGAATTGCAGTATCTTGAACAGGGAATAATAAAGGCATTAATAATACAAAAACCTTTTAATATGGGATACCTGGGTGTAAAAACTGCTGTAGATGCGTTAAACGGTGAACAAGTGCCGTTATATATAGATACAGGCTATGCCCTTATAACAATAGATAATATGAATACTCCGGAAAATCAGAAATTAATATTTCCTCTTCCTGTAATAAGAAATACCAGAAATTAATAAATAAAATTTAATTAAAATATTACTGAATTATAACTGAATTATAATAATGTAAAATTCTTAACTTTTTAAATCAAATATTAAACTTTTTCTCCTTTTTTTTATGTTAAAAAACAATTATCTATAATTATTTTAGGATAAAAATATTTTGACAGCGCCATTATTAAAAATGGAAAAAATAACAAAAACCTTTTCCGGAGTAATCGCCTGTAATTCAGTAGATTTTGAATTACGGAAGGGAGAAGTTCATGCATTAATCGGTGAAAACGGTGCAGGTAAATCCACATTAATGAAAATTTTAACTGGTGTTTATCAGAAAGATTATGGGAAAATTTTATTAAATGGAGAATCTGTAAATATTAATAATCCTATTCATGGACAAAAGCTGGGTATTAGTATTATTTATCAGGAATTTAATTTATTTCCACACCTTACAGTTGCAGAAAACATTTTTATTAAGCGAGAGCCAAAAAAGTTTTATGGATTAGTAATTGATGACAAGCAGATGAATGAAGATGCCAGAAAGGTGTTCAAAAAAATACACTTAGAGCTTGAGCCGGAAAGAAAGGTATATGGTTTAAGTGTTGCTGAGCAACAGATGCTTGAAATTGTAAAAGCAATATCTTTTAAATCAAAAATATTAATTATGGATGAGCCAACTGCAGCGCTTACAGAGCATGAAATAGAAGAGCTCTTTAATGTTGTACGGGAATTAAAATCTCAGGGGGTTGGTATTATTTATATTTCACATCGTTTGGAAGAATTAAAGAGTATTGCAGATAGAGTAACAGTAATGAGAGATGGAAAATATATAGATACTCATAATTATGCTGATACAACAATATCGCAATTAATTAACATGATGGTTGGCCGGAGTATGAATACGTTTTTTCCGAAACGTGATTCAAATATCAAGGCTAAAGCATTAAGAGTGGAATCTTTAAATACAAAGGCCAAATTAAAAAATATTAGTTTTGATGTTAAGTCCGGAGAAGTTTTGGGTTTCGCAGGATTAATGGGAGCAGGAAGAACTGAAATAGCAAGGGCTGTTTTTGGTGCAGATAAAATTGATTCAGGTAAAATATTTATTAATGAACAGGAAGTAAAAATATCTTCCCCAAAAGATGCTATTGATAATGGTATTGGTTATATGACAGAAGATAGAAAAAAAGACGGACTGGCATTAAATCTAAATGTAGAAGAAAATATAATACTCTCAAATATACCGGAATATACAAATGATTTTGGTGTTGTTGAAAATAAAAAAGTAAATTTGGATTGTTCAAGATTAGTTAAAAAATTAAAAATACAAACTCCCTCTCTGGAACAGTTTGTTAAAAATCTAAGTGGTGGTAATCAGCAGAAAGTCGTTATTAGCAAATGGCTTTGTAAGCATTCTAATATATTATTTTTTGATGAACCCACCCGCGGTATTGATGTTGGGGCAAAACATGAAGTCTATGATTTGATAAATGGTTTGGCTCAAAATGGAAAAGCTATTGTTATTATTTCTTCGGAACTGCCGGAATTAGTAGGCATGTGCGACAGAATTATTGTTGTTCGTGCTGGTAAGATAGTTGGAGAGCTATCCAAAGATGAGGCAACAGAAAATAAAATTTTATATTTAGCTACTGGTGGCATATAGGAGGGTATAATTATTATGGACCAAATACTGGGACAAACAAAAAAGCAAGAAAATAATCTTCCGGATAACGAAGCTATTTTAATGAAAAGACGTCGTAGGGGTCTTGCTCTGGATACAGGGGCAATGCAGAAATTAGCTGCATTTGCAAGCCTTATATTGCTAATGATATTTTTTTCCTTTGCGTCCCCTTACTTTTTTGGCTGGGAAAATATTATTACAGTAATAAAGCAAACAGCTGTTATAGGTATAATTGCTATCGGAGTAACTTTTGTTATTATTACTGCAGGAATAGACCTTTCTTTGGGATCTGTTGTTGCAGTCGCTGGAGTAACTGCAGCGATGGTTCTTCGTACAGGTATGCCGACTGTAGTAGGTATTTTTGTCGGTCTGGCTACAGGTCTTGCTTGCGGGCTTTTTTGCGGATTCCTTGTTGGTAAAGGGCTTCCGCCTTTTATTGCTACTCTGGGAATGATGATGATTGCAAGAGGTTTTGCATTGGTGCTTACTCTGGGCCTTCCTGTCTATTTTATGGAGAATAAAGAGGTTGGGGCTATTCATAATACTGATTTGTTTGGTTTTATTCCCATTCCGGTAATTTATCTATTTGTTATTGCTTATATTGCATATTTTATTTTAAAAAAATGTTCAATTGGAAGATATATTTATGCAGTTGGAAGTAACGAAGAAGCAGCAAAATTATCCGGTCTTAGTGTTTCTAAGATAAAAATATTTGTTTATGGATTTTCCGGATTAATGTGTGGAATATCCGGGGTAATTCTTCTTGCAAGACTTAATTCCGGCCAGCCGAGCACAGGTTATATGTATGAATTGGATGCTATCGCTGCTGCAGTTATTGGCGGAACCAGTTTATCGGGTGGTGAAGGAACAATTGTAGGTACAATAATCGGGGCTTTAATAATGAGTGTATTAAAAAACGGATTAAATCTAATGCATGTTTCACAATTCTGGCAGTGGGTCATTATTGGTTTTGTTGTCATTGTTGCTGTTTTTATTGATATTGCGAGGAAAAAGAAATAATTAAAACTGCTAGCGCTAGCAGTAATTATTTGCTCCTGTTAGGAGTAATAAAATAAAAAATTGGAGGAAAATATGAAAGGATTAATGAGGAAACTTTTCATTCTTTGTCTGCTTCTTTTAGCAGTAACAGGAACAGTGTGGGCTGGTGGTGAAGCAGAAACAAATACATCAGGTGATGATACAGTATATATTGCTGTAATAAGTAAAGGATTCCAGCATGAATTCTGGCAGGCTGTTAAAGCCGGTACAGAGGCTGCTGCAAAAGAGCTTGGTATTATAACAACATATGAAGGCCCTGCCAGTGAAGCTATGTTAGATGTACAAATTAATATGATAGAAAATGCTATTATTACAAAGGCAGATGGCCTTTTATTAGCTGCTCTTGATTCGGAAGCACTTGTTCCCTATGTTCAAAAAGCAATAGATAGTGATATGGAAGTTGCCACTTTTGACTCAGGTGTTAACAGTAACCTACCTGTTTCATTTGTTGCAACAAATAATCTTAATGCCGGGGCAATAGCTGCAGATGAATTGGCTGCATTAGTTGGTGAAGCTGGAATAGTTGGTCTTATAGTTCATGATGCTACAAGTCAGACTGGACAAGAACGAAGAGACGGATTCTTACAACAAATGGCAGATAAATATCCGAATATTACTGTTTTAGAACCGGTATACGGTGGTGGAGCTCATGATGCATCTGCAAACCTTATTACAGATATGGTTAGAGCAAAACCGGATATAGTTGGAATTTTTGCTGGAAATGAAGGTTCTGCAGTAGGCGCAGGTATTGCTTTAAAGGAATTGGGCAGAATAGATATAGTATTAATTGGCTTTGATTCTGGAAATCAGCAGATAGAATTTCTTAAAGATGGAACTATAGACGGTTTTGTTTCTCAGGATCCGTTTAATATTGGTTATCTTGGAGTAAAAACTCTATATAAGTCAATGATGGGTGAATCATTAGAAAAGCTTTATGATACTGGTGCTGTTTTTGTAACAACGGATAACCTTAATGATGAAGAGGTTCAGAGAATCTTATATCATTAGAAAAAAATAATTTTATTTTTTGTTTTAATTCAGCACTAATAATTATTTAGTGCTGAATCTTTTTTAAAAAATATTTAGAAGATTTAGTATGCGGTGTATATAATAAAAAGATTCTTTTAACTAAGCATAGGAGGTATATATGTCAGATCAATTTATTCTTAACCCTCCAAAAAACAGATTACAGGGCGATATGATAAAAGTTGGAATCAGGCCTACCATAGATGGGCGTGAGGGTGGAGTAAGAGAATCTCTGGAAAAACCGACTATGGCAATGGCCGTGAGTGCAGCAAAATTGATAAGCAATAATCTAAAACATTCAAATGGCCTTTCTGTTGAATGTATTATTGCGGATACCTGTATCGGAGGAGTATTTGAAGCAACTGCATGTGCGGAAAAATTTAAGAAGTATGGAGTTGGATTATCTCTAACGGTTACTCCTTGTTGGTGCTATGGGACAGAAACAATGGATATGGATCCTCATATCCCAAAAGCTGTCTGGGGTTTTAACGGAACCGACAAGCCGGGAGCTGTTTATCTTGCTGCTGTTCTTGCAGGTCACTCACAAAAAGGATTGCCTGCTTTTGGAATTTACGGAAAAGATGTGCATGATTTAGGCGATACCACCATTCCGGATGATGTTAAAGAAAAAATACTTACATTTGTTAAAGCAGGACTTGCAGTTGCAACGATGAGGGGGAAGTCTTATCTATCTATTGGTTCCGTATCCATGGGTATTGCAGGTTCGATGATAAATCCGTCTTTCTTTGAAGAATACCTTGGTATGAGATGTGAATACGTTGATATGACAGAAATCTTAAGAAGAGTAGATAGAGAAATTTATGATAAGGATGAATATATAAAGGCGCTTGAATGGACAAAGAAGAATTGTAGAATAGGAATCGATCCCAACTCAGCAGAAAAACAGAAGAGTAATAAGGAAAAAGAAGAGGACTGGAAATACGTTGTTAAAATGACAATAATTGCAAGAGACCTTATGATAGGAAATCCGAAACTTGCAGAAATGGGATATGGGGAAGAGGCCCTAGGTCATAATGCAATAACAGCTGGTTTCCAGGGCCAGAGACAATGGACAGACCATCTGCCGAATGGTGATTTTATGGAAACAATGCTCAACTCCTCTTTTGACTGGAATGGAATAAGGCAGTCTTTTGTTTTTGCAACGGAAAATGATAGTTTGAATGGAATCTCAATGCTTTTTGGCCACCTGCTTACAGGAACTTCACAGATCTTTTCTGATGTTAGAACATACTGGAGCCCGGAGGCAGTAAAAAGGATAACCGGCAAGACTTTGAAGGGTATAGCAGAAAATGGACTAATACATCTTATTAATTCCGGTTCGACAAGTCTGGATGGTACAGGCCGGCAAAGTAAAAATGAGAAACCAGCAATGAAACCATTCTGGGAAATAACTTCGGAAGAAGCTGAAAAATGTCTGGATGCAGTATTATTCTGTCCTGGAGACAGGGATTATTTCCATGGAGGAGGATATTCTACAGATTTTCTAACCCTTGGGGATATGCCTGTAACTATGTCCAGGATAAATCTTGTTAAAGGGCTTGGCCCTGTTATTCAGATAGCTGAAGGTTATACTGTAGATATTCCCCTGGATATTCATGAGACTTTAGATAATCGAACAAGCCCTACCTGGCCAACAACATGGTTTGTTCCGAATCTTACAGGCAAGGGGCAGTTTAAGGATGTATATTCTGTTATGTCGAATTGGGGAGCTAACCACGGTGCTGTTTGTTATGGGCATATCGGTTCATTATTAATTACTCTTGCATCTATGCTTAGAATACCTGTTTGCATGCATAATGTTAATGAAAATGATATCATAAGTAAGGCCTTCTAGCTGGAATGCCTTTGGAATGGAATTGGAGAGTGCGGATTACAGAGCATGCAGGAATTTCGGACCGCTATATAAGTAAGTATAAATAGGTTTAAATAAGGAATCAAATTATGTTAAAGAATATTCCCTCAATTTTCTCACCGGAACTATTAAAAACATTAATGGTAATGGGATATGGAGATGAAATTGTAATTGCAGATGGGAATTTCCCTGCAGAATCCAGTGGCCAGAGGGTCATACGTGCAGACGGCCATGGAATTCCAGAACTGCTAGATTCTATATTGAAATTTCTTCCTCTGGACCATTATGTTAAAACTCCTGTTTTTTTAATGGAGACTGTAAAAGGGGATAATGTTAAAACTCCAATCTGGAATGAATATAAGGAAATTGTTTTAAAACACGACAAATCTGTAACTTCATTTGAATATATAGAGAGATATGATTTTTATGAAAGAGCAAAAAAGGCTTTTGCAGTAATTGCTACAGGAGAAAGGGTCTTATATGCCAATATAATATTAAAAAAAGGAGTTATTGCCGATTGAGGTGGCATAATGCAGTATCTATTTACATTAAATAATTATTAAATAAATAAGTTTTTATTAATTTAATTTTAATTGATATTTTGTCATCATTCCTCTTGACAATTAGATGAGGATTGATTATCTTCTGCTCTGCACTCAAAAAATATTGTTTCAGGCTGAAATATTTAACGATTATTTTTGAAAAAAGTTAAATAAGTGTTGACAATATTGTATGGAATAGTGTATTTTATACTTCTATTTTTTAAGTGTTATTTAAAAAGGTATTTAATTTTTTGCTATATTATTGTTAATTAATATAAAATATACAGGCTTTTTAAGCTTGTAATTGTTCTTTGAAATTATTAGGGATGGAGTTATAAGAATTTACGTTAATGTTTGAATTGAGTTTATTAATTGTCTGTCTTTATTGACAGATAATATATATTATGGAGAGTTTGATCCTGGCT
>SDBV01000928.1_pt1 | contig 42858 bp, 68 predicted proteins | sample 2277081 | NCBI WGS metagenome assembly SDBV01 (sample SAMN10402039, study PRJNA504765) | marine sediment metagenome | isolation source: marine sediment core GS10_PC15, 223 cmbsf | place: Arctic Ocean: Southern Knipovich Ridge | collected 2010
TTGGAGGCTACGGGAAGAAAAACTGGTTGTTTAATAGAGATAAAGCGAGTAGGTATAGCAGGGTATACATAGCGGAAGGTGTCTTTGATGCAATAGCATTAGGAGAAATGTCAGTCTGCACATTTGGAACCAAGTTATCAGACATGCAACATCAAAAGCTTGTATCTACTGGCCACAAAAGGGCGACTATTGTCTTGGATGAGGATGCTCTTGATGACTCATATGAAATGGCAGAAAGATTGAGACCTCACATGAAGGTTGACATCATAAAGATGGAGGGTGGTGATCCGGCTGACTTAGAAGGCGATTTGACAGGATTAGAGTCCGAGAAGATTACTCCTTTTACCAAGCTTAAAAGACGATTGAAGGATACAAAATTTTGAAAAGAGAAGATGTAAGCTGGGAACATCTTTTGACATTGAAACCCGTGCTGAATCATGGTAGGATGAGAATTAACTATCGTAATTATGGTTATTTACTTTCGCATGTAGTATGGAATATCAATAATCCAGATGATATTGTTAAGAGTGATGAGGCTATTCATCACATAGATGAAGATCCTCTTAATAATGATATATCTAATTTTTCCAAGATGACTCGTAGAGAGCATGCAAAATTTCATAAACCGATGCGTACTCATTGTTCTGAGGGTCACGAGATGGTAGGAGAGAATCTTAATGTATACGAAAGAATAAGAAAAGGTCGTTTGGGTTATCAATATCAATGTAAAATTTGCGTGAAAGCTCGAAACAAAGCTAGTTATGAAAAGAATAAAGAAAGAAGGAAAGCTCAAAGCAGAGCTAACTACAAAAAACGTAAAGAAGAAGACGACGCTGAACTGGCCCAAATTCGTAAAGACATGGGGGTAGGCCTTATTTAGTCTTTTGCAAAAAAAATCCCTAGCGTAAATATATTGAAATTTTATTATTTTATTGTACACATATATAAATAAATATAATATAAAAATGATTTAAAAATTCCAAATTCCGATCCCAAGAGGCTATGCATTGAGCATGGCCTTTTCACGTTCCAAGGAGGTGTGTATGGAAACATTGATTATATTGGTCATCCTGTTTGTCTTCTTTATCACAGAGATAATTGAAGGTATTATCTGTGGTGTTTACGCCCTCGTAACAAAACTGAAAGGAGGAGTGAGATGAAGTTGTTCAGGTTCTATTCTTGGTGTCTCGGCCTCGGTCTGATAATGACCGGGGGGATGTGGTTGGCGGGTGTGGTGGACGATAAGTTCTGGACCACACTTCTGACGGTCTCGATCATCTGTCTCTGGGTTGAGGCGGGGACAATGGTTCTTTTCGGAAAGGAGGATTAGAATGGGATACTGTGATAATTGGGATAAGGAATGTTCGAGGGTGGTGCAACATGCCGGTTGTATCAGGCCGCTCGGAACTTCTTGCCCGCCAAAAGGTACGAGTATATACAGCTGGTTCGGCGTCGCCAGGCACGACTTCTTCAAGGAGTTCGGCGTCTCCAAGGCCACCGTCGGGTTCTACCATGACAACGTGGCGGGACTGGAGCCGGTTGACAGGAAGATCGTCATAGCCAGACTCAGAAGGCGGATGGCGGCGTAACCCAAAACGCCCGAATGATAAGGGCAAAGGAGAAGGTATGAACGCGATATCGTTACACGAGAACGTGGTCGTTGAAGAAACTACCGATCCCACTCTCGCGGCAATGAGGGTCATCAGACTTGGCGACGTCTACGTCGTCGAGCACGACGATCTTCCGGACTTGCTGGAGGCCTACGGCTTCTAGAGTCCGTCAGGGGCGCTCTTAATTGAGCGCCCCTTTTTACATGGAATTAAATACTTGAAAGGAGTGAAACAAAAATCCATACGAAAGGAGGTGATTCAGATGCCTACGGCATTGGAAGTTTTTTGTTTAGAGTGTGATAAGGCTTACGCACTCATAACAAGTCAGGCTGATCGTTTTTCGACATATAAATTGTCGAAAGTCCAAGTACGTTGTACTTGTGGCTGCATCATCGATACGGATATTATTAATGACGTAACGATGACATATCAGCATATCGAAGGTAGCTAGATCGTACGTTAGTATGCATCCTTAATTGGGTGCATACTATACGTGCAATCAAGCACGTCTAACATAGGAGGTGCGAGATGAGATACGTTTTTACTTTTTTGATTATCGTGTTTGTGTTTTCGATACCTATGACTGTTTACGCGGCAGACTTAAATCCTTTTCATTTTTTAGGTTCTATCATAGAACCGATAACTGGTCTTGAACGACGACCATGGGATAATGCTGACATGATCCTAGGTGGGATTTACACTGTAACATGGCTAATAGACTGGGGACAAACTCGTGAAATAGCAGTGAACCCTGATTATTACGAGACAAATAAGATCCTTGGTCCTTATCCAACTACAGGAGAAGTTGACGAGTGGGCAATTAAGTATTACATCATAAATCTTACTAAGGCTGAACTGTTTGGATATATTCCTGACATATTTGGAATACCAATAGGAAGTCTGCTGAGAAAGGGGGTATTGATAAATCAAGCTGCTATTCACGCAGAGTGTGTTCATCATAATGATGAGTTTGGTATTGGTGTTAACTTTAGATGGTAAAAGGAGGTGTGATCTGAAGTACTTCTGCGGTTCATGTGTGCACAGGGAAAAGTCGCACTCGAGCGATCCGTGCTGGAAGTGTCTCGAGCACCCAGACAGGAGGCCTGAATACGAACCTGTCAGGAGGGTGAAATCCATGGCAATCGGTGAGGTTATGGTAGGCAAAGGAGGAGTGAGATGTTGAAGTGGATCAGGTACGATTCGGACAGTGGAGACTACGAATTCGAGTATGAATTCGTACATGATTGTATGTTCATTCGTATACTGGCGAACGTATGTGACCTCGCCAGGGTCCTCGCTATAAGTCATCGTTGGGACTGGGGAACTTATCATGCCGACACGTTCACGTGGACAGAATCTGTGATAGAGCGACACAAGGGTGTCAAGCTCGACTTATCAGATACTAATTATAGAGAGGAGATTCAGACATTCAAAGATGCTTTCGGTATCAAGCATGATGTTTATGAAGAAACTATCATGCTTGTAATAAAAGAGTTGTATTGGTCGGCGCCAAGGGACAAATTGATGCCGTCGGAAGAGTTTGAGAACGATTTTAAATATCACATCACTGATGATTTTCCGTTCGGGTTTGTAGAGTTCGACGGAAGAATACAGACCAGGAATAACTTAACCATAGATAAGCTCTGCGATGCAGTAAAGAATGAAAATCTTCATTCGCTGATGTCAGAACTTAAATGGTTTGATGAATTGGAAGCACAGGAGTGGTATAGAAAAATCACCCCGTGGATTCCAAGAAAGAAGAAGTGATATGGAAGCAAAAGCAGAGGTGGTAGAGTTGAGAGGAAGTCATTCCAAAAATCCGACATATAAGGCGTTGATAGTCAACGGCTTTACGTTCAAAATTCCTGCGGCGCAATACGAGCATCCGGATTCTGGAAAGTATGGATTGGCCCAGGGAGATCCAAAAGAGTTGATCGAGTGGATGGTGAAGATTATCAATGAGCATGGTAGTTTGGACATACCAGGACTTCGGAAGACATTCTTCACTATCAACGAGCATCTTCAGAATGCGGATGTTCCGTACTTCGAGGGCTACACTGACGGTACAGCGCCGATAGGGTGGGAGAGACCTTACTTCACGTTCGAGGTTGCCATGAAGATTCTCGAGTGGCAGCAAGGTCTCGGGGAGGACCATGAATATTCCACCTGTGCGTATGACGAAAGCAGCGATTCTTTCATCTGGGATTTTGAGGTGAAAGTGTACGGATCTGAGTACGATGGGTACAAAGGAGAGAGTATCGGAGGAGAACATCTCTACAGAATCGGTGACGGCTGGATCTGGGCCATAGTTGATGAAGACTATAAACGGCGTTACGACGCCAGGGAGGAGGAGTAAATGGTATTGGTAGGAGAGGTCATCTTCATAAGACAGTGGCGTAACAGGGGTCCTGTAAATTACTTCAGGGCTTGGGTCATGTCGAACGTAACATACACGAATAATTTGATACGGGTCCGTTATGAGGTGATAGATCCGTGTTCTTCGGGTGCAGATCCGACCGGAGAGGCTTATTGGAACAATGAAGAAAACCCCCCTTGCTGGGACGACGGGTCCTACTAGAAAGGAGAAGTGATGATGTCAAACTATCCTACAGAAAGATTTGACATGGTGAGTGAGTGTGATCGTTGTAAGGCCGATCTGTCCGTGGGTAAGATCATGTCGTGGTTTACTCATGACGTGGTTTGTATGGACTGCTCTGAGGTTGAGGATTTTATCAAGAAGAACCTCAGGGATAATAAATTCAACGATCATGAAGATATCGGTTGGGTTCCGAACGTACCAAAGATGGTGCTTGAAAGAGAAACGGAGGCTGTTAAGCATCATGTGTTCGGGGCGATTAAAGAAAGGAATCCGAAGGATTGGTTCAGGATCATCGATTGGAGACAGAGGAGATTTCGGAGACGTCATCTAAAAATGGATAATCTTATTGAAAAATACAATAAGACAGAGGACGCCGACGTTCTGAAGACACTTGAGGACATGGTGTGTTGGGACGCAGAGGAGGCCGGACTCAAAGGACCGGAGATGTCAAACGAACGGTACTTGGAAACCATGGCGAAGGAGGAGAACGATGGAACTGAGTGATCTAGAATCAACGAAAATCATGTTTGCTGTCGTTAAGATATCGATGGTCGGCCAGATAGATGGCAATCTGACCGTTGTCGGGATCTATCCAACAAGAAAAATTGCGAACAAGAGGAGGGATCACCTTAAGAAGTATACCTCCTCCAGTAGGTATTATGTTCGCAATACCCAGGTTTGGGAACCTAGAAAGGAGGAATAAGTAATGGCGAACAAGGCTGAAAGAATCATGGTGGCGAATTTCATGAGTATTTCTGAGAGGATTGAGAAGTACGCCGACTCCATGAACCAGGAGAACACTCATTACAAGAGATTGCAGGACGAGTACAACAGGCAGCGTCGTGATCTCGTAGAGGCGTTCGACACTAGGACCATCTAACCCGGCCCGAGGGGCCTCTTAGAAAATAGGGGCCCCTCGGCAAAAGAAATGGAGAAAAAAGATGGAGAGGAATAATAATAGCATCGAGTTCGGTCCAATAATAGAGACCAAGGACGTGTGGTTCGTTCGAAACGTGGAGGAACTCACGCCCATCTTCGGCGTCGGCCCGTTCGAACTAAACGGGAAGACCGTGTCCAGCAGGGCGTCGGTCGAGCACGTCGGGATCATCTTCTTCAGGAAGGGCAAGTATCTCTTCAAGAGGTGCAAGGCCAAGGACGCCAGGTTCCCGACGGATGAACACGTGTACGTCGTCACCGCGCCCGGGACGATCTCCCAGTGTTCTGGCGGCGAGCGTCGGCTCGAGGCTGGAGATGTCCTGTTCGGACGTGCGTCGAGGTTGATGAAGGCCAGGTCGAAGGCCCATGTCATGAAGGACACGTGGCAGTCAGACGTCGCTGATCGCATGGTCAAGTCCATATTCGGCACGAAACAATAGCGGAGGTGTGAGATGACAAGGAAGAAAGATGCATTTCATTTAGCAGTGGAGTGGATCAGTGAGATTCCGTCGAACAAGGGATTCTACCTCAACGAGATCTTGAATTTTGTCAATCTCGACCCGTTGCCTTCTCACAAGGCCAGAATGAACAAGCTTCTGTTGGAAGGTATCAGGTTGGGATACCTTACTCGTGTCAAACAGAAGGCCATCGGAAACCCTTACCTGTACAGCAGAGTGAGGGTGTTCGACGTTGAGGTCCTCATGGACGCGTACAGGGAGGTCGGTAAGGAATCGACCGCCAGACACGAAAAGAAAAGGACTCTTCAAGAAAAGAAGAGAGAAAGGAGGTCGTCGTTCGCGGGGTTGAGGGAGTGGATAAAACTTCAACACGAATGTTTGAGGGAAATGGAGGCCGAACTCGACAGGGTCGAGGCCCGGGTCAAGTCCTTTTTCGAAGGAGAGGAGGAATAGTTATGACGGTACGAATAATGAGGGACGTGCAGGTCGAGTGTGATATCTGTAAAGCAACAACCGAGGTCGAGACTTCAGGTGCGCCATCGAACGATGAGGACGCTGTCAGATTTGCACTTGACAAGGTAACTCCCGAGGGATGGCAGGAATTTTCGCCGGAAGAGATTGATAGTATTGATGATATCAGCAATTTCTGTCCGAAGTGTGCCAAGGCGTTGGCGGAGAGGGAAGACAAGAAGTGAAAGAGCGTGAGCGTGATGACTTCTACATAGGTGTCGTAGGATCCAGGACTCGTGATTACTTTTGGGACTTCTACAGGGTCGCCCGTCGCTTCATCTGGTGGAAGCGTTGGGCCGAAAAGAGAGGTTATAAGGTCATCGTGGTATCCGGTCCGACGACAAAGGATGACGGAAAGACCTGGATATCCCCCAAGGGGGGAGATAGGTTCGCTGTGATCCTCGCGAACCATTTCAATCTTGAAAGGAGATGGTTCGCCGCGGAGTGGTTCAGAGGAAGGCATGCCGGATTCCTTAGGAATACGGACGTCGCGAAACTCTGTGATGTACTTATCCCGTGTGTCGCGTATAATAGGAAAGGAGGTACCGAGGACACGATCAAGAAGTTTGTGAAATTTCACGGAGACGAACGTCTGGACATTGCACTCTGAAGAATAAGGAGATTGAAATGGATAGTTGGGTATGTGTTAAGTGCAGAGAAACGGCAAGTAGCAAGTGTCCAGGGCAGAGAAGTGTATTTCTGACCGATCAGGTTGCCGCGATGATAAGTAATTATATCAGCGTGGATCTTGAGATCATTCTGGACGATAAAGAAAGGTCGTTCGTCGAGATTGACTTTGTCATTCGATACGGCTTTCTTAAAGACCGTGCCGGAGTGGAAGAATTCATGAACAGAGAAGCTGTTGATATTTTCTTCGAGAGACTTGATGGACTGAAGAAAGTTCATGATATCGAAGGGATACTCAGACGTGGTCTCTGTGATCACAGGTGGGTGTTGACGGAGGGCACTACGTGTACTCTTGGATGTACTCACATGAACTACGAACAGTGGAAAGAGCGTGAAGAAGATTAGGGTGAAAAAGTCGGCCGACCGAGAGGTTAAGGCTGACAAGGACAGCACCGAGGAAACTGGTGCACTCGCTAAGGAGGAAGCAATGAAACAGGAAAAGACAGAGACGAAGGTCGAAGAAAAGGTAGAGGAGAAGGTCGTCGAGACTTCGGGTCTTGACCGTGTCGAGCTGAGCAAGACCCTCGGAACGGACGTCAAGGTCCCTGATATCTTCCGTGGCGATCCCGACAGGGACCCACAGAAGACGAGGGTCGAGGTCGCCGACGTTCTGAAGGTGATCGATGAGAAGAGGTTCTTCATCGTCGAGGCGAAGAACCAGATACTCATCAAGAACCTGAAGCAGAAGGACACCGACAAGATCCGCACGCAGTGCTGGGTCTCCAAGAATGGTTCTTGGACAGGCTTCATCGTCGCTCCACAGGTTTCTGGCGATATCGATCTGACCCCGTTTCACAAGTCCGAAGAGTATGCGATCCGGAAGCACCTCGGTCGCATTCGGATGGTGATCACTGGGGTCGAAAGACTCGACGTCGTCGGGTCTGTCATCGCTGACTTCTTCGGCAAGAAGAAGGGCAAGTAGATCACCTGGAGGGAGGACCTTGTACTTCGGTCCTCCCTCCTCTTCTGGAGGGACGATGAAAGAGACACAATACATAGGCCACGAAGAGTGGTGTAGAGACGTTAAGTGTAGAGGAGGATGTAACACGATGGCGCGTAGGATTAAGAAGGCTGCCAGGAATCAATGGGATGCGACGGCTGATGATGTCCTGAGAGCATCGTGTGAATGTATGGGGACTACAGACTACGGTTCCAAATGTTGTTGTTCGGTCGAGATGTCGCAGAATGATGTCATCGAGATTGTATCGGATCAGATGTGTGACGGTGCCCCATACGGTAATGATCAAGAGGCCTGTGAATTTTTTTACAATATCTTGTCTCTTGATCAGAGACGTGAACTGTTGCGAACAGAATTTACCTACAGTTCATACGGTTATTAAAAAAGGAGGTAGCAAATTGGACGAGAAAAAAGTGGTGGAGATGTTGGCGGAGAAGCGGGCGGAGCTGGACGATTTGTTGAAGGTTCTGCATCCCGATGTTGATAAGGCGTCGGTTGTTGCGTCAAAATCGATGCTCAGGGAGATGTCCAAACAGGACATCTTCAACAGGGTCGAGACGTTTGGTATCGACATGACGATCCAGGCCAACGATGACTCTGAATTCATGCGAGATCTGGTCGTAGAAGACAGGTTCAAGGTGTTGATGTCGGACGATGTCTCTGATAATGATTCATTGACAGGTCTGCTCATCGATGTGTTGAGGACGCACTTGGAAGAACACGCCGGCGTGTTCGGTCTGACAAAAGACGGTGTGATAAAGCATTGTATAAATGGGCACCTTCATCAGCAATTAAGAGAGATGAGCGAAGGTGGCCTCGCCGACGTCTTCTATAGAGATGTATTGAAGAAGATGAAGTCCCAGTTCGGACGACTTCTGGAGCTTCATAAGGACATCGAGTTCATGGAAAATCCGAAGGAGAGGCTGGTCGGCAGACTCATCGATATCAGCAACTCCGCCGACGACGGCACGGAGCTGTTGAAGCTCATCAGCGAGTTGGCCTGGAAGCACACGGTCAATTTAAAACCACAGGAGATGATAGACAAGACGGACGAACTCGGAGGTGACGGTCTCGGAGAACTTGAGACTGAGTACTGCAGGGTCATCGTCGAGCACGCGTCCAATGAAGAAACACTGGAAGATACGAAGAAATTCAGGGACGACTTCATAAGGGAGGTTGTAGACAAGTTTGATGATGTAAACGTGAGTGGTTGGTTGATCAAATTGGGATGAAAACCTAGTTCGAACGAGAGGTTATGGAGAGCAGGAGGGAAACTTCCTGCTCTTAACATTTCGCCAAAGGAGAACCAAATGGAAATGAAAGCAAAGATCGCCAAGGAAACTGCGGGAACTGTTGTCTATTCTCATGACGTCCCCAAGGGTCAGCAGGGTGTTGTAGCCCTCTACGTTCATCGCTCCGGTGAGAACGGCAAGGAGATCCTCACGGACGAGGGCGTGTCGGCTTCCGCTGTCATGCATTATGAGGGAGACTCGATCGGCGGGGCGATGAGGATCTTCGCCGTCGACACGAAGACCGGCGAGGTCTTCGGCAGGAAGGTATACTTTTCCAAGATCGACGAGTTGGTCGCTCTCGGGGACAGTGTGAAGATGACCATCAAGGTTTCCAAGAAGAGCAAGGTCGCTTCTTCGAAGAATGAGGGCAAGTTCTCTTACGAGAGAGCCACCCTCACAGTCGAAGCTGTGTAGGGTCCTGGACGGCGGGCATGCATGCATCACGCATGCCCGCCATATTATAGACGGAGGTAAACATGCCAGAAGTAATTGTGAAAGTGACGATGGTGTTCAAGAGACCGCCGGGCACTCCGAGGATCAAGAAGTTGGAGGTGGCGGATTATCTCTCGGAGATGGAGAGAAGGTTTAACGAATCTGGAGGTAACAGGGTTCATTTCACTTTCAATTCGTTCAAGAGAGTGGAGTAGTCCTTTTAACTGTCAAGGAGGAATAACTATGACGGACGAAAGATCAAAGGTCTTATGGGCCAATGTGATCGGGCACGTGCATCCGACGCTGGCGAGGATCTTGGGGTATGACCCCGATCATCTGAAGATATCCGACGAACCTGGCGACTGTATTTTTGGCGCCGCCAGTGTCCCTGAGAAACTCACAGAGGAGGCGATCAGGACATTCGCTGAAGACCTCAGGATATCTCTCATGGGGCTTAATAGAATCAAGGCCAACGTGATCATGGAGGAGGTGTACTGGTTCCGTGCCATCGGCGATGATGAGAATGAAATGAATGAGGAATTCATCAGAGAACTGTGCAAATTCAAGGCGCAGGTCGAGTCGTGGGCAGACTTTGAAACTGATCTCGCCGACTTGGCGAAAGATCTGAAGGACGAAGTTGCCGAAGCTCTCACGAACCTCGTCGCGTCGCGCGATTACGATGACGGTGTCAGTGAGCCGTGCGATGCGACCAGGGAGTTTATCATCAGCTGTCCCTCGTGTGATCACGCCGAACACAGGTTCATCACCGAAGAGCATGTGCTTGGTGACAAGGTCAGGCACTACCAGTGTGGATCTTGTCCTACGAAGTTCACCGTCGTCTACGGTAAGGCATCGCCGGTCGAGGTGGAACTTGATAAAGTTCCATTGGAAGACGGCGAGTTCGATGAAAATGCATCGGACAAGGAGAACATCGAGATGCTGATACAACACTTTGCAGATTGTCTGCACCATCAGCCCACGTTTGAAATCATAACGTGGTCAGACTTCATCGATGGCGCGGAGGGTCAGTGTTTTCCCAAGGGGTTTGTAGACAGCTATAAGGACGATTTACGACACGGTTGGGTGGCTGTAACCCTCGAGTATATCGGTTCGAAACGAAGCGAGTTCTCAGACGACTCCATCTTCACTCTCTGAAAGCCTCTAGAGCGCGATCAGAACGTTTCTGGCGAACTTGAGTGGCCAGGCCCATGGTGGCTTATGGGCCTGGCCATTCATTTAATATGGAGGTTGAATATGGGATCAAGTCAATCGAGCACAGTCACATGGTTCTGTCCGAAGTGTAAATGTGAGTTGGAACAGATTTCATTGTTATCTGAAGAGTCGCCGGACAATCCGGCCGATGATGCATTCGAATGTACTAGTAGCGAGTGCGGTATGACGTTTATTATACTGACTCTTTCAGAAGAGTAAAGGAGGTGCTATGTCAAGAGGATATGTAGCGACTGGTAAGGGAATAGACCTTCACCAGCTCGTTGTATTGAAACAAGCCGTGAAGCTCGAGGGTCTTGGAATGCGACACTCGAGCGGACGGAGGGCGAGTATGATTGCGAAGGAGTCCCTCGGTCTGTCAAGAAATACGAGGTTTGACGTTGTCGTCGAGAAGCTCGAGGAGAAGATCGAGGAGCTCGGCCTAACGGTCAAAAAAGAAGGAGGTATAAAGATATTATGAAGAGACATATTGTTACTGAGACTATTCATGTTGACGTTACCATTAAAGGTCATAAGGACTATGATGGTATTGTGAGCAAGGAACTCTACGGTGTTAAAGAAAGAGTGTGTGGTTACATAACTTACGGTATCAATGAAGTTTTGAAAGATGTTAAGAAGAGAATCGAAGAAGCAAAGGAGGTGGAAATCAGTGAAGTTTATTTTGTCGAAGAATTTGATATCGAGGAAGAGGAGGTCGAGAAAGAATGAAAAGATGTCCGGTCTGTCAAGAGGAGGTCAACGTAAAAGATCCCATGAAGAACGGTCTTTGCGTTGCGTGTGATGAAGATAATGATTCTATCGAACACTGCTCAGGAGCGTGTGATGACGAAGAATAAGTCAGAGTGGTTTGGTCGTGAGTTAAAGACAGGTGATGGTTATAATACTGAAACTGTCTGTATCGATGTGATCATACCCATAAGGAAAGGCCAGGTTCGAGGAGTTCATGTCGCTGTGCAATTTGAGATGGTGAAGGCTATCACCAAGGTTTTGAATGATGCTGCTGAAAAGCTGAAGGAAGAGTTGATCGGAGTTGAGTTGAAGATAGGAGATTCCTATGTCAAGCGGGATAGTAATTATGTTGGCAAGCCAAATTATTCTGCGGTAAAAGAAGTTGAGAATGACCTCTGTCTTCTCGGCCTCTGGAAAGGAACAGAACATGACGAAGAATAAGTCGAACAACGGTCAGAGAGTGAAGATGGAGTCGTCTGAGAACTTGCTTCGTGATGTGATAACGAGGCAGGCAGGTGACAAGATGAAGGGCATCATGGAATTGTTTCAGAACGCCGTCGATGCCACAAGGGATCTGAAGAAGCCCGAGATACGAGCATCTCTGGTCCTTGATGATGACGGGTCCGCCGAGTTCGTTTTCAAAGACAACGGGGTCGGGATCGGCAAGACCGCGGAAGAGATCATCTCCAGGTTTGCTATATTTGGGGATTCAGGTAAGGCTGGGGACGGATCGCAGATAGGTGAGATGGGCATCGGAAGAGGGCAGGCCATCAACATGTTGGTTGGGAGCGACAGGCTCACCATGAAAGGCGAGCTGTTCATCGAGACGCAGCACGGCACCGGTGGTTTCATGATGTCCGACTTTTGTCTGAAGGATATGTCTTTTGACATAGAGGAGATTCCCAAGAGTAAGACCATGCCGAAAGGCACCTCGTGGGAGTTTCACTTCAAAGAATCCCCGTTCGATCGGTCGGAGTTGTCCAATTACATTTTAAAGAATATATTTCTTCCGAGCGTAGACTTCGAGCTCAACGGTGAGGAGTTCGTGTGGATGGATGGGGACGGCAGGGACATGACCAAGGTCATGACTCTTGCCGGTGACGGATGGATGTTCAAACAGTCGAAGGCCATGGGCACCATCAAGTTATATGAGAGGGGATTGTACGTCGACACGTTCAGTCTCTTCGGTCACGTCGGAGGTCTGTTGTTCGTCGGCGTCCCGTTGCAGTTGGACATGTCCAGGAGAAATGTCCTCACAGAAGACAAGACTTGGAGGAGGATCGTTTCTGAGTTGAGGCTTCGGTTGACGTTGAAGACTCTCAAGAAAAAGAATGTGACAAGAGATGAGTGCGGCGCCCTTCTGTCGATGATTAACATGATAGATAGGGATTCTGAGCTGTTCGATGCCCTATACAACGCCCAGTTGCTTAGAGATGTCAGAGGTCACATGTATTCATTACGTGACCTCGCGTCTCACGGTAGCGTGTACTACTCGGACAGGGGATCTATCGCAGACAAGGCGACTGGCCTTGGATCCATCGTGGTAGACAATTCATACTTCGAGTCTCTGCCGGGAAGGGCTCAAGACGCGGTGAGCTTCTATGTGAATGACATGAAAAATCTTGAGGACTCTGATCTCTGGAAAGAGATAAAGAACGAGGAATTCAAAAAGCTCGACGCGACCGAGGAACAGAAGTCGATCCTCGGAATACTTAAAGATGTGATGGGAGACGCGAAGGTTGGCTCAAGGACGCTCGAGGACATATCTTTTCACGTCGGAGAGCACAAGAACTATAGGGCCTGGACCGACTCCTCCAATTACATAGCCTTCAGAAAGGACATGGTAAAGAGGGCCATGGCGGTCCAGAAGGCGTTCGGGTCCTTTCACGCGTGCACGTACCTCATGCCGTTGTTGTCGCACGAGCTCGCGCACTTTCAGATAGGAGAGGACTCGATGGTCACCGAAGGCATACATGACGTGGACTTCTATGAGTTGTTCGAGAGGTGGGTACACACTCTCAATGAAAGGATCTTTGACTTCTTCTTCGAGAACGAGGAAAGGACTCAGGCGATGTCGGTTGATTTGTCCAAGATAATAGAATTGATGAAAGAGGTAGAGAAAGAGTGGTCGGGCTTCAGCGTTGAATACAAGAAGAATCAAATATTGTTGAAAGGATTTTATGAGTTTGACGACGTCAGAACCAACATAAAGACGCTCGTCTGGCTCGATAGAAGGGGCCTGTACGCCTACTTCCACAGAGACTTGCTTGAAATTCGTTATTGCTTCGAAGGTGTGGACGCGAATCATAAGATAGCCTCCTACGTAATATCTAAGGAAGAAGCGAAGAGCAAGCATCTTGGAAGCGTCGGGGCTGTCGTCCGAGGGAAGGAGGAAGTGTTGAAAATAGTTCCTCAGATATTCGAGGAGACAATACTACCAGAATATGTGATATACTAGGAGTGACAAGTGAAAAGGAAATTTGGGTTGATCCAAGAAAATTATCAGCAAGATGAGCACGCGGAGTGGAAGATGCTCGTGTGTTGCGTCCTCTTGAATCAGACCACGAGGACGCAGGTCGACAAGATCATAGATGAGCTGTTTGAGCGCTGGCCCGGTCCGCGAGAAATGTCAACCGCGCATCCACAGGAACTTGAGGATTTCATACGTCCGCTCGGGTTTTATAAGCGTCGTTCGTCTGACCTCATGGATGGGGCCGGAAGGTACGTAAAGTGGAAGAGATTTGAGAAGACCCCGGAGGCGAGAGAGAGGGGCCTCGAGTTTGATCCGAGAATCATGTCTGGCTGTGGGGAGTACGCGTTTCATTCGTGGATGATATTCACGAAGCACGTGAGCACCTTCGAACACTGGGAGGAATTCTTCGATGAGTGCCCGGTTACGGACAAGCATCTTCTTAACTACCTGAAATGGAGGTCGAGATATGACCCAAGAAATAAAAGACGTAGGGATCCCAGAGATCTTTAGAGAGGAGTGTCGACTGACAGGTACAGACGGCAACATATTTGCCTTGCTCGGCACCGCCCAGCGACACCTCAGAGATCAGACGAGACAGTGGGAAGAGGACGAGAAACTCGTCTACCTTCAAGAAGAGCCCGGCGAATACTTTCGTAGAAAGGCGAAGGAGATGGCCGACAGGGTGATGAAGAGTCACAGTTATGACGCCGCTCTCAATGTCATAATGGAGTATGTCGTGGCGGTGTAAAAGTTGTTTAACCCAGAAGTTAAGGGAACCCAGGAGGTGTTATGAGCTCGAATAAATATATGAGAGAGATTGATAAGACTGTTTCAGGCTTTAAGCTCACTTGGATCTGCAAACTCTGTGGTGACTCGATTGAGCTCGGGGCAGGCAAACTCAGGAATCTGTCGATTGCTTTTGGCATGTCGCATGATAAACACAAAGTGACATGTAAAAACCCTCAAAAATAGGAGGAGATCTATCGGGATGAAAATCGTGAATGAAACCTTCTGTGAGGGTTTCACCATCTACATCGTGGGATTCGATGATGTCCTCTATTACATTGACACGCAAGGATGGGAGGCTTGGAATGTGTTGATGCCTTGCATGATGGAAGAGGAAGATGCGTTGGAAAAGTACATATTCCCAATTGTCGAGGGTGAACTGCTAGACATAGAGTGGAGAAGGGTCACCATCAATTAGAGAACGGAGGTAAGATTTGGGAAGCGGAAACAGGGGAGTAATGAAAATACCCGAACTTGAGAAGAGTCGCCTTGCATCCAAGGTGCTAAATTTTTCGAGTCACCCACTGTCAAATGAGGCCATAGAGGGGTTGAAGATTGACTTGAAATCTCTCGAAATTGACGAGGAGATGATTCCAGTCAATCTAGATCTCAGGAAACCCATGAAGCCCCAGATATGTGATTTGGTGAACAAGGTGAGATCTGTCAGGCTTAATGGAACTGAACCGATATTCGTCGTCTTCATGAGTGTCGTTGAGGCTCAGGCATACCTATTGGCAGAGTTGACAGGGAGGATCGGTTTCATGCCACAGGTGATCCCGTTGAGAAGGTCGGACAGCGGAGTGTATTCCCTGGCGGAATGGGGGATACAGGACTTGCAGAATGTCCTTTCTGAAGCAAAGAGTAGGAGAGGATACGAAGGGAGGAAGAAAATTGAAAGATCCGAAGAATAAGGGATCGAAGAAGAAGGGCGTCTTTAGAAAGACCGTCCACCTGGAGCCGGATAAGCTGGTTCCGACAAAAGACTTTCCGATGGATTTCCCGTTCGAGATGTTCAATCCTCTTCAATCTGCTACTGTAAAGTATTGGGATTCAGACGTGAACCTCGTCGTCGCCGCGAGCACGTCGTCTGGCAAGACGATAGTTGCAGAGCAGATGATATTGGGCGCTGTCTCAAAGGGGAAGAAGGGTATTTTCTTGTCCCCGCTCAAGGCTGTCACCCAGGAAAAATACGATGATTGGGTGAATCCTAAACATCCGTTCTCTCAATATAACTTATCTATCGTGACGGGCGACTATCGTCTGACAGATGAGAGAAAGAAGGAGTTGGCCAAAGCAGACATCATTCTGATGACGTCCGAGATGCTTGACTCTCGTACAAGACTGATTGATTCTGAGAAGAATACTTGGCTGTACGATGCGGACGTCGTCGTTGTGGACGAGGCCCATCTGCTGACAATGAAAGGGAGAGGGGATAGTCTTGAATCTGGGATAATGAGATTCACAAAGCTTGTTCCTGAAAGTAGGGTGGTCTTGTTATCTGCGACCATGCCAAACACGAAGGATATCGTGAGGTGGCTGACGAAGATGAACAAGAAGAGGACGGGACTCATACAGACAGATTGGAGACCTGTCAAGCTAGACGTTCACTTCGTGGGTCATCTTTCCAGAGGAGGGTATTACCAAAAAGAAGATGATAAAATCTTCAAGACCATAAGCATAATTCAGACTCACGCCCGAGATAAATTCCTTGTCTTTGTACATACGAAAGCCACAGGGAACAAGCTTATAAAAGAACTTGAAAAACAGGGCATCAAATCTTACTTTCACTCTGCAGATTTGAATCTTCAAGATAGATTGTACATAGAGAGGACGTTCAAGGATAAGAGCCTTGGTCTTCGAGTCATTGTGGCCACCTCCACGTTGGCGTGGGGAATAAACATGCCGGCGAGAAGGTGCATAGTCTTGGGCGTGCACAGAGGATTGGGAGAGGTGTCAGAGTTGGACATCGTTCAGATGGTCGGAAGGGCTGGAAGGTTTGGTATTGATGAGAAGGGCGATTCTTACGTTCTGGTGCCTGATGGCAAGATGGAATGGGAATATCACGTAAACAGGATAGAAAATATTGGGGACATCGTAAGTAGGTTTACAGACAGAGATGTTCTTGCATTCCACGCTGTCAGTGAGATAAATAACAAGAAAGTATACGATGAGATCTCTTTCTGGAAATGGTACTCAAGAAGCCTGGCAAACTTCCAGGGACAACCGTTCAAGATTGAGGACTGTGAGGAGGTGTTACAGAAGTTACAAGAACTCAAATGTGTGTCGAAGTGGGAGGGTAAGGTAAAGACCACCTCTCTTGGCAAGGTGTGTGCCTGGTTATACATGAGTCCGTTCGATGTCAACTCTTGGTGGAAGAACATGTTGAATGTTGTCGACAAGGGATATTTTGACAGCGACAGGGGCTTCAGCCACGAAGACATTGATAACGCGATGGCGTGGATGCTTGGCAACGTACCATCGGCATGTACATTCACAACTAAAGACGCAGAAGATTTCATGATACCTGTCAATAACTTCTGCGCGTCGAACGGGTTTGAACTGTTCCCTAATGAGAATAATGAGTCACCGCTCCCCGCGGTCTCTGCGTATCATTTTCTGATCAATCAGGAAAAGTATAAGCAGAGAGGATTCAACGTTCCGTTGAGGATCAGAGCTCAAGCCAGGGGTCTTTCTTGGGACATCGAACGTACGATGTCCGCCATCAAGATGATAGACAACTTCGTGGTCAAGAAAAATTTAGAGAAGGATCTTAAACTGTTACAGGTAAGGTTTATGTACGGAGTTGAGAGAAAGATGGCCGAGCTGTGTCTTATCAAATGGGTCGGGGCCAAGACGGCGAAAGAACTTTACAGCAACGGGATCAGGTCCGTGGAGTCGTTCGTAGAGAAGAGACGGATGGCGAAGGCGATAATGATGAAGAGACACAAGGAGGCGAGAGAATCTGCATTCGAGGTACTTGGGATCGAGGAAGAGTGAAAAGTATAATATCTCAAAAAGTCAATTTTACCCCATTTTGATTTTGATCGATGCCTCGGGATATGCTGTCCTGCTGAAGGTGACAAGATTACCTCGTGTGGTCATGGGTGTCGGCAGCCACCGACCCAAGCCTTTGATAAGTAACGAAAAAAGGGGTTTACAAATGATATCCCGTGTGGTACACTATGTACCTAGATATGGGCGTATCGTTCGCACGTTGGGACACTAATAGTTCCCACCAGGGAGAAAGGGGAGTGTGTATGAAGGCATTGCTTGGAGATGCTTCGACCCTATTTGAGGAGTTGGAGCAATTTACATGGATGATCTCGCACGTATATGCGAGAAAGTTACCGGGGTACGGTGTGGATGACTTCTTCGGAGATGGGTTGGTTGGTCTGTGCGTGGCATATGAAAGATATCGTGATCGCCCGTGGGACGAGCTAGTCTTGATGTCGAAGGAGACGATCAAGAATCATATCAAGAAGAGTTTTGTGAGTCAATACTGGCCACAGCGCGCGCGCCCGGTGGGTCACTTCATCGATCTGACGGAGGTGGTGGAAAAAGTGGGGATAGACGCCTTCTCGGAAGTGTATGCCCGTGAGTACTTCCACCACGTGGAGCAGATGTTGACAGAATTTTCGAAGGTTATCTTTCAATTCTACCTCAACGTGCCAGGAAAGTTTATTGACAGGATGGCGATAAAAAACGCCAGAAAACTTCACCTGAGGGAACAGGGTCACTCAGTCAGGTTGTCTTCCATAACGGCTGGCGAGGTGGCCAACTTTCTACAAGTGAACCGGGCCCAGGTGGACAGTTCCTTATTCGAGATACGCAGGGTGTTGGAATCCACCAAGGATCTGATCCGCCTCCGAGGTTAAAAAATCGAAAAGGGGTGAAAAAGTTGTTTGCTCATGAGGTTAAGGCAACTGTGAATAGAAAATCGGTTTTTGGCCCTCTGTGCAGAGAGAAGATGACTCTGGTACGCCGGTGGCTGCATGCGGACAGTCTTCTAGGGCCTCCAGAAAATCGAAAAGGAGTGTGTAATGTCAGGTGTTGAAATCGACTTACACGAGGACAAGTGCTTCGGCAGATTCTGGGACGGAGACGAACCGGAATGCAAGAAGTGCAAGGACGAAAATGAATGTAAACAATACTCTGTGAAAGGAGGGGTGGTACCTGAGGAAGCCAGCAAAGCGAGTGAGTCCCAATCAGGGACAGAAACTGAAATTGAAACGGAGGAAAGCAAGATGGCGAAGAACAAGAACGAAAAAGGCAAGACCACGAAAAAGACGGACGCCGAGAAGTCCGAGGCCAGCAAGGGCACGACTCAACAGAGCGATGCCCTGAAGAAGGCCCAGGAGGCTCGTGCCAAGAAGAGCGCCGAGAGGCGTGAGGTCAACAAGAAGCTGGTCACCAGCATCAGCAAGAAGTTGATCGCGGCCGGTTTCACCGAGGTTGACAAGACCATGCAGCTGGTCTATCATCGTTCGGACAAGGATCGCATCTGGCTGTTCAAGAATGGCTCGATGGCTTACATGGTTCGTGACGACGTCTTCTCCGCGGATCAGGTCGATGGCAAGGCCATCTTGATCCTGGACGAGGCGGAGGCCAAGAAACGGCACCTCGGCAGGATCAGATGCATCGTGAAGAACCTGGCCCTCCTCGACGAGATCTGCGATGATTATCCCGTGGAGATGGAGGTCGTCGAGAAGGAAAAGAAGAAGCCTGCCGCCAAGAAGGAAGAGGCTCCTAAGGAGTCCGAGGGCGAGGAGGAAGGCGAAGAAGAGGACGACCTCGACGATGACGACGATGACGACGAGGACGACGTCGATGACGACGATGACGATGATGACGGCGACGACGATGACGACGACGAGGAGGAGGACCTCGACTAGTCATCGATGATCAAGAACAATCTCCACCTCCCTGGAGATGGAGGGGTGGCTCGAAAGAGCCACCCTTTTTTTGTCTTGTTGACGGGGTGACAGTCCGTTGAAATTTTAGTTTCGTCATGTGGTTTAGGTTTGTGGGTTGAGGGTTTCTCGAAGTAGGATATGGGAAGGTAAGGTGTCAGCCGTCCATACGTATCAGTACGGTTAAATTGTACGAGACATCGGCGTCAGGATTCCTAGGCCTGATGACTTATAGCGATGGACACTCTCGACCGTCATTTAACGGAGGTATGACTTGAGAAATTTCTATCTTGGCTTGACGATCGGGCACGATTCTTCTGCCTGCGTAATGGATGACTCTGGTGATCTGATCTGTGCGGTGTCAGAGGAGAGGTTGACAAGAAAAAAACATGACGGAGGTTTTCCCAGACTTGCCATACGTAAGTGTCTGTTGGATTCTGGATTTTCAAGTAAGGATAGGCTGTTCATCGGTTACACCAACTACGAGTCCGATGATGTTGTAAGATGGGCCACCAAATTCCTTCCAGACGCTGTTGAATATATGAAAGAGGATAGCCTCTTTAAGATTAGACTTGAAGCCTGCGAGGACCCAGAATTCCTTTCTGAGCAACGCGAAAGGATGGGGAGCTTTCCGAACCTTCATACAAAAGAAGTTTCAGATCTTATCTGTAATTATTTCTCTCATATTCATGGTATTCACGTTCGTAAGATAGGTAGACATAAACATCACGCTTGTCATGCTGTATCTTCGTTTTACAATTCTCCGTTTAAAGATCAAGCGGCGATATTCAGTCTTGATGGATTTGGAGATGGAGAGAGCGGGGGCGTGTATATAATAAATGAATGCGCGATGCAACGCCTGTCATCCAATCCAACATCGGGATCCATGGGATTGATGTATCAGTTTGTCACCGGTCAACTTGGATATAAAGAACTTGATGCAGAGTGGAAGCTTCTTGGTCACGAACCATTCGGCGATCCTAATAAATTCTTTAGAATTTTGAAAGACATATTTAAGATTGAAGAGGATGAAAGGGGTTTTTCAAGAATAATAGGAAGACCAATAAAACAGTTCAAGAAACTTGATATTGAAGAAAGTCCGATAAAGGGGTGGAGAGAATATAACGAGATGAAGAATTACATTAGAGAAAATGTCAATGGGAATATAACTGATCTTGATTTTAACGAGGTGAGAGAAGATTGGTCTGCATCTGTTCAGAGCGTGTTGGAACACACAGTCATAGAATGGATGTTGAGGAATCTTCAAAAAATAGAGATAGACAATCACAACATATGTTTGACAGGTGGAGTATTTATGAATGTCAAACTCAATAGATTGATTAGAATATGCCTTCCAACTTGGAATGTGTTTGTCAATCCTTCATCTACAGACGCTGGTTGCAGTATTGGTGCTGCAGTCTTAACATCTGGAAATAGTTTTTTGAACAAGAGACGACTCGGCGCTCAGTCCATGCTCATTGGTCCTGGCGCTCTCAATGAAGAATTTGAAAAGTCCGTGAGTCAAGAAGACAAGATAGTTCGGATCATCTGTGATAAGTTGAAAGAGGGAAGGTACGTGTGTGTTGTCAATGGGAGAAGCGAGTTCGGCCCTCGCGCGCTGATGAACAGGTCGATACTGTACGATTCTACGAAGGATTCTTACTTCTTGAATGTGGCCCTGGACAGAACGGCCGTCATGCCTTTTGCTGGAAGCATGTTGAGACAGTTCGCTGGAGATCTTCTCAGCGATTGGAAGGAGACGGACGTGAGCGATGAATACATGACGATGACTTACCTGGCATCGAAAGAGATGTCATCTGATTACAAGTCTATTTGTCACCCGCTCAGAAAAGGAATTCCTCAAATGACGACGAGGCCACAGGTCGTCAGTGCGCCCGGCACGTTCGCGTATGCTTTGCTAAAGAGGTGGTTCTTAGAGACCCAGAAGAAGTCTTTGCTGAACACAAGTTTCAATGGTCATGGGGAACCGATAGTGGAGAATTACAGTGATGCCTTGCTTACTTTTAGAGATATGGTGGTGAGATTGAAGGATCACCTTTACACAATAAAGGGCACGCTTGTTGCCAACGATCTGGTGATCGATGAGGAGGATTTAGATGTCTGATTTTTCACACGAACCAAAATGGTATGTCTGCGCTCAAGCCTTTCCTAGCTTGGATGATGCCATGGCACACGTGGGAAACGACATATTAAAGCATGGCGTCGTCAGCAACCCGCGCGGCATGGAGACCAAGGAGTTGTTGGGAAGGTCTTTTGTCGTCGAGAACACGGCGAAGAAGATCGTCAGCAATCCTGCGAGGGAGATAAACATCTTCTTTTTCTATGGCGAGTTGATATGGTACATGAGTGGATCTAACGATGTGAGGCACATCAATCATTACAATAAAAGGATGTCTCAATTCTCTGACGACGGCACCACTCTGAGAAGTGCGTACGGGAAGAGGCTCCTTGGTCTCGATGATGAGATCGACGGGTTCAATCAATTTGAGTATGTCACCAGAATGTTGTTGGGGGACAAGGAATCCAGGAAGGCTATCATGCACATAAGGACTGTCAAGGATTCTGAGTTTGATGAGTCCAAAGACATGCCATGTACGATAGCCCTTCAGTACTTTATAAGGCACGAGAGACTCATCGCTCTGACGACGATGAGATCTAATGACCTTATCTTTGGCGCTACGTACGACATTCCGTTCTTCATGTATATGCAAGAGAGGATTGCATGGGAACTCGGTGTGGATGTCGGAGAGTATTATCATCAAGCAATGAGCCTTCACGTCTACAGTATGCATTACGAAATGGTAGAGAAGATGTATAAGATCGTAGCGACTCCGGGAATCATACATCACTCCTCGGAAGCTCCAAAGATATGCTGTTGGGGAAGATCGACACTTGATCAAGTATTCATGATGGAGTCTCAGATCCGTGAGAACAATCTGGGTCTAAATGAACTGTCCTCGATGGCCAAGGCCATCGATGCGGAGGTCAAGGATCATGGTTGGAGACACGCACTCTTTTGTTGTCTGCTAAACAAGATCGGCAGGAGTTGCAATGATTTTTCATGGATGTCTGAGAATATCATAGGAAAAAATTCGATGTATATGGCAGAAGTTGCAGATACCGTAGCTTACATGTTTGACAGGATGGAGGAAAGTATTTCTGATCTTGCGGCCTTGCAGCTCGCGAAAATGGTGGAAGGTAGCCCTCTAAGCCAACTCGTGGCTAAAGCCAGAGCGCGCCAGGTTCGTCAGATTTAATTACATCGTTGGGGCCCATAGGCCAATATGGGCCCCTTATTACATGATCGTTGGCGATGCTATTTTGGTCGTCAAATGAGGTTAAGGTGATATGAAGAAAATAGCCATTCTCACATCAATCGGCGGATCCCAGATGAGAGTTATTAGTGACTGGGTAAATGTGATGAAATCCATAGGTGAGGATTTCTGTGAAATAACCAAGGTCATAATATCTCATAAAGATACGAATGCGTCAAAGTTGGCAAAGGAATTGAATCTTGACTATGAGATATATGACTTAGAAAGTTACGGTGGAGATAGGGTCAGATGGTCAGATGATATTGCGTTGGCTATCTTTGATGTAGATCTTGTCTGTTCGTGTGGATTTATGTATGTCCTTCCTCCTAGTTTTGTCAATAGACATCATATCATAAATATTCATCCTGCACTATTGCCATTGTTTCCTGGTTTGGATACAATGAAAAAGACTTTGGAATCTGGCATGAAGATTGCTGGGTGTACCGCGCACTTCATAGATGAAGGGGTGGATACAGGTCTTATACTTGAACAAAGAGTAGTGAAGGTTCATCATACTGACACTGAGGATAGATTGTTTGATAGAATAATGGTGGAGATTTGGAATCTTTGGCCAGAAGTTATAAGAAAATTTTGTAGAGGAGATTATTATGGCAAGAAAAAGAAAAGTGATAATAATTGAAGGACACGATAAGGCGGGCAAGTCATCTATAATTGAGGCCATCCGTCCTTACTTGAATTACTATACTGTCAAATATTTTGGGAGACTGAACAGGAAATTTAAGTTCTTTCCTGACTACCTTGATGCACTATTCTGTAGTGGCCAAGATGTGTTGATCTTTGATAGATTTTTCATGTCTGAGATGGCGTACGGTTCTGTGTGTAGGGGTGGAAAGGTCAAGATATCTGGCAAAGAGATCAGAGCGATGTTGTTGATACTCAGGGAATGTTTTGATGTCACGTACGTCAGCTGTGTCAGTAGAAAATCAATAGAAGAAATAGATTATCATGATGTCGTAAAGGAAGGCCAGTTTGACAAGCTTTGTTCTGAATATTACAATATAGCTGCGATGATGGAAGAACAGGGATTTAATGTGGTTGATTATGATAAGATTGATTGGGAAGTTGATGCTTTTGCAGAGAAACTGGCAGCGGAGGTGCTTGGGTTATGAAAGATCCTGATAAGTTCTTTTATGACATAGTTGTTAGGGTGTCCGAGCAGTCTCGGTGTCGATCCAGGAAAACTGGGGCTGTGCTCGTCAAAGAGTTGCATCTGATTGCGGAAGGGTGGAACTCCGCCCCTCGGGGGTCAGACGTCAAGGATTGCATCAAGTGTAATGACAAGGATGCGGGCGTTGACATGCGCTCTGGGAAGAATCAGGAGTTAAATATCTGTGTCCATGCAGAGGCGAACGCCATCGCCGCCGCGGCAAAGTTTGGCATATCTACTTTGAGCGCGTCCCTGTATACGACGACGTTTCCATGTGCGGACTGCGCGAAGCTTATCATATCTGCTGGCATTTACGAGATAGTGTATGCCGAGACTTATCACAGTCATTACAGCGAACTCATGTTTGAGAGTGCCAGAGTAATCTGGAGAAAGTTTGGAGAGAGACATGTTTATAAACCCGGAAAATAAGTGTAAGGATCTTGTGGTAAATGAAATAAAAGTTGATGATACTGATTCTTTTTTTAACATGTTGATTGCCAAAGAATCACTTGAGAAGAGGATGTGCGAGTCTAACATTGCAAATGATAGATGTGGTAGGTGTCCAGCTAAGATGCATGATAGTTGTGGAAAGTTTGAGAACCTTACTTTCATGCAAAGAATAAGGATGCTTGAGTACTTTAAACAACAGTTTGATCATGAATTTTCTGAGATGATGGAGAGACTTCCATATAAAGTATGGAAGAACTATCCCGAAAGTGTATTGAATGGAGAGTTTACAGAGGATGAATGGAAGGAGGTAGAGATGGAACTGATAGATCAGTTTCATTTTTTCTTAAGTCTTGTTTTATTTACCATGTATAAACCCGGGAATAACAAGACAATTGCAGATAGATTTGTATCGTTATTTTTTTCAAAACAAAAGGAGAATATGGATAGACAAGACAGGGGATATTGATGAAACTTAGCAAATGTTGGTTTCCTCTGCACGTTCACTCTAGAAAGTCGATCAGGGATGGATTCATCAAAGAAGAGGAATTTGTAGAGGAGGCCGTGCGTAGAGACTATAAGGTCTGTTCGATCACAGATCACGGTAATCTTGCGTCCTCTAACGTCTTGTATTTTTCGTGTAAAAAGAATGGCATAAAGCCGATGATAGGCATGGAGGCCTACGTTGCAGAACACAGAGATGTGCTCGTAAGTGACGAGGTGATTCCAGCAGACAAGAAACAATACGATATATCCTTCCACCTAGTCCTGGTGGCAATAAATGAGACGGGTTTTAAGAATCTGATAAAGATAAATAATGATGCGTGGAGGCACTTCTATAGAAGACCCATGACCTGCATGGATTTTATAGAAGAGCATTCTGAGGGGCTGATAGCCACGACTGCGTGTGAAGCCGGAGAACTACCCGCCAGGTTGATGGGTAAAGATAAGAAGGGTGCTCGCAGATTTACAAGAAGGCTTGAAAAGATATTTGGCGATAACTTCTATGTGGAATTGATGATAATACCCTACAAGGCTCAGAGAAAAGTCAACAGGAGATTGATAAAATTTGCGAAGAAATACGAGCTCAAGACGATAATAACGTGTGATTGTCACTATTTGAAAAAGTCTGATCAGAAATATCATAAAGTCATAATGGAGGCGAAAGGTTGGAGTTATGATTCAGAGGGGCTTTGGTATAAGACTTTTAAGAATATAAAATCTGAATTTCTTGAGAATCACTTGGACGATGTATTCACGAAAGAGGTGTTTAAGGAAAGTGTGAGGAACCTCGGGGAGATACAAGATAAAGTAGAAGATTATTCGATAGATACAAGTTCAAAACTTCCAATGATCTCTAAGAATGCAGATAAGGAGTTGATCGCGGCCTGTCTGCAAGGGCTCAAGAGGGTGGGCAAACGTGGAGATAAAGAGTACGAGAACAGGATGGATCAAGAACTTGATGTAATCTTTGAGAAAGGTTTTTCCAATTACTTTTTAATGTGTAAGGATATATGTGATTGGGCTGTAGAAAGGACAGGATTTATAGCTCCGGGCAGGGGATCGGCCGCCGGGTGTCTAGTGTCGTACCTGGTAGGGATAACGGGCGTGGACCCGATTCCTAACGGATTGTTGTTCGAAAGGTTCTTGAATTCAGCAAGAGAAGATGCTGTGGATATTGACATGGATTTCTTGCCTTCCATACGAGAACCAATGAAGGAATATCTGGTCGAGAAGTATGGGAGCAACAGAGTTCTTAGCATAGGCACGTTTGGGTTCATGAAAGCTAAGTCAATAATAGGATATCTGAGCAGGGCGTTTGGAATTCCTCCCTGGCAATACAATGCGGCGACAAAAGACATATCGTCTGACAATGATTATATGGAGATAGAGGATCTGATAGTCGAGTGTCCAAGTGTTGCTGATTTCATAGATGAATATCCAAAGATAAAGAAATATTACAACAGACTGATGGGTTCGGTCTCAAACGTATCTACTCATGCATCTGGCATAATAATATCTGATACAGATCTAGATGACAAGATACCTCTGATAAAATCTGGGGCGACCGATGGTGGCATTCTTGTATCATCGTGGTGTGAGGGCGGTGCAACTCATGAATTAGAAAAGGTGGGATTCTTTAAATTTGATGTCCTGGGATTAAACACGCTTCAGGTGGTCAAGGACACTTTGGATCTCATAGAAGAGAGAACTGGTGAACAGCTCAATCCTTACGATTTTCCGATTGATGACGAAGATGCTTTCGATCTCTCTGAGAGGGGAGAGGTGGATGGAATCTTCCAGTTGGAAGGGTTTGCTGTAAAGAAGTTTATAGAAAAGTTGAAGCCGAGAAATATTGAAGAATTGACCGCGTCCATATCTTTGCCTAGGCCAGGTCCTGTCGAGGCTGGTCTGGATGAAGTGTACATAGATTCAAGGAATGGATTCGAGGTTGACCTGCCAGATATATTGGAAGAGATGTTTCCATTGACATATGGAGTCATTGTGTATGAAGAGCAGATAATGCAGGTGTGTCGAGAGATAGGCGGTTTTACCCTTGCGGAATCTGACCTTGTCAGAAGGGACCTCAAGAGGCAAGGGTTGTCTCACAGGAGAGGTCAAATAACTCGTGAACAGATGGATGAAAATCTCAACAAGCTTAAAGGTGAATTTGTACATAACGCAAAGAGATATATAAAAGAAAAGGAAGCCGAGAAGCTTTGGCAAGATATGATTGGTTTTGCAATGTATTCTTTCAATAAATCTCACGCGTTGGCTTATACTATCATAAGTTTCTGGGAACTGTATTTGAAGGCTCACTATCCTCTTGAATTCATGACGTCTCTTCTTAAGAATACTTCGAGGGGTAAAGAGAATATGTACGGGCAGAGTGTGTTTGCCAGATATCTTAAGTCTGCAAGAAGAATAGGGTTGGAGCTGTTATCGCCTGACATAAACTTGAGCGGATCCAATATAATATGTGAAGGTGACAAATACATAAGAATGGGCTTGTTTCACATAAAGGGTGTTTCAAACTCTGCTAAACTCATAGAGATGGAGAGGGAAAGGGCCGGGGAATTTACGACGTTTGAGAATTTCTATGAGAGAATAGATAGGAGAAGAGTCAACAAGAGGGTGGTCGGGGCGTTGATAAAGGCCGGTGCTCTTGATAACTTCTATCCTGAACCAGAAATGGTTGAACTTGATATATCTATGGAAGATCTTAGAAATCATCTCGCAAAAGTATACGCTGTGATGAGGAAGGATAAGGAATATGAATTGATAGAGAATGCGGATGCTGAGGAGCTTGAAGTTCTTGGCATAAGACTTTCCATGGGATTGCTCGAAGCGAACAAACATAGTAGAAATATGTATGTGTCTGAGATTGCACAAAAGTATGATGGGAAGAAGTCGATGCGAAGCGTTGACAAGATAGGAATTGCGATAGGATACGTTGAAAATTTTCAAGTTTTTGGTGAAAAGAAATACACCTTCCTGTTATTCAGTGATGATTATGAGGGCGATGTGAAGATACCGGTGTGGTCTTGGAACAAAGAAAAAGATCATTTGAAATTTGGACTTAATGATCTTGTCGGAAAGCCGATATCCTTTGCGTACAAGGTCAATTGGAGCAATAGGAATGAGTGTACCTCCCTGGAACTTATGCCAAAAACTATTGAATTTTTGTGAAAAACTAGATCGATAATGAGGTTAGGGTATTTGCCAAGGAGGCACGATGAAAGGACTTGACCTAGGTGTCGTCGACATAACCATTAAGTTGGGCAAGAAGACGCACAGTTTCAATCTTGCGGATCAGCTCAATATCAATAAGGATGACATTAATACAGAATTGATGGATCAACCCGGAAAGTTTGCTTGGTTCGGTGTCTTGGCCGAGGTGGCTCACATCAAGGCTTTGATAAGGAAGGACAATATCGATGTTATTGAGGCCAAGATAGACAGAGTAATAAGGAAGAGAGCCAGAGCGGCCGAGATACATAAACCTGAAAAACAGATAGAAAAGGAGATAAACAGACATGAAGAGGTGATGAAGGCGAAGGAGGAGTATTATGATGCAAAGAGAGACGCGTCGATACTCTTTGTCGCCAAGAAAGCCTTCGAACAGAGAAAAGATACTCTTGCATCTTTGTCTGTGAATTTGAGAGGACAAGGGCTTCCATCCGATTTTGAACTTGAAAATCTTAAACACAAGTACAAGAAAGGTAGAAGTTCTAAACACTAACGCCATTGGGTCACAGTCTGAATGGACAAAGACCAATCGGCAAAGGAGGAACGAAGATGACAAAGGATAAGAAAAGTAAAGGCATCTCTGAAGAGAAGCGAAAGCGTCTCGAAGAGAAGAGCAAGGACTTGCGAAAGTCCGGAGGCGGTGCTTTCTGGTATCCAGATGATGGCACCAATAACCTTCGCGTCTTTCCCTCGAAGAGCGATCCGGACACCGAGGACTTCTGGCGAGATGTACATATCCATTATGTCTCGAAAACCCCATTCTTCTGCCCCGTTCAGAATGAGGATCTCGGCGGCGAATCCTGTTCCTCTTGTGGTGAGAACAAGAAGTTGAGGGCCACAGGGGACAAGGCTGACAAGAAACTCGCTATGAGATTCTTTGCTAGTACCCGTCATCTGGTTGTCGTTGATGACCTTTCGCAAAAGGGTGATGATGCTGCATTGAGACCATATGACATGAGAAAGTCGTCTCTCAAGCAGCTTCTCAACATCGTTTTGGATCCCGAGTACGGGGATGTCACAGACCTCGAAAACGGTCTTGATGTAAAGCTTACTCGAAGGGGTAGTGGCTTTGACACTGAGTATGACATGAGGACTGTCAGAAATAATTCCGCCGTCAGGGAATACGACGAGGAGGAGTGGCCTGACATTCACGCACCCCTCGACGAGATCGAGGAACTTGCTGAGTTGATCTTCAGTGAGGAGGACATCGAGAAGCTGGTCCTCGAGGCGATCGGTGATGATGAGGACGAGCAGGCCGGTCGCAAGAAAAAGAAGAAGAAAAAGAAGAAAAAGAAAGAGGAGCCCGTCGACGATGATGACGACGACGATGATGACGATGATGACGACGATGATGACGATGATGACGACGATGATGACGACGATGATGAGTCTGATTCAGACGATGACGACGATGATGAGAAAGACATCGAAGATCGTCTTTCGAAGTTGAAAAAGAAGAAGAAAAAGAAGAAGAAGTAATTCCGGGTGGAAGGGAGCACAATAAGAACTCGTGCTCCCTTCCTTTTATCGTTATATAGGTGACCACCATGTCTGAAGAAGATAAGACTGAAGAAGTGCAAGAAGAGCAAGAAAGTGAAATCGAATCCTTTATATCAGCGGTTGTCACTGAAATGCAAGATCTTCCTTTTGGTGATGAACTCTTGGTGGCCGAGGATGACGTGTTCGAGGGCAAGAGGATTCGATGTTCGAGTGAATCTGTCAACATAGCCACGGGCGGCGGTTGGCCGATTGGAAGAATTTCAGAACTTCACGGCAAGTGGTCCTCGGGAAAGAGTCTTTTGGTCGCTGACATGCTCGGATGTGTCCAGAAGATCAAGGGAGACGAAGGGATTTGGGATAAGGGAATTGGCATCTTGATGGATTCAGAGGGTGCGTACGACAAGACTTTTGGCAGGGAGGCGACGAACATAAGAAATAAAGAGTTGATCAAGGGTGAGATCAATTTAGTGAATAAAGTGTTCGACTCTTTGATCGTCGTGATAACGAAGATAAGGATCTCTCAGATGGAGGCTTACATCGGAGAATATAATGTTTCAGGTGAGAGTGAGATCAAGGCTTGGGTCAGAAAGGGCAAGAAACAGATTTCCAAGGGTGAGGAAGGTGAATACGGACTTCTGTGGCAAGACATGCCCAAATCTGCCTTTGATGTGATGTCAGGCGTGTTTGCGCCAATCGGAGCGGCCGTCGACTCTATCGGTGCGTTGACGGCCATGGAGGAGCAGAGGTCTTTGGGTGATGATTCGGGCTATCAGACAGAGAGGGCTAAGGTCATCACAAAGGCGATGCGTGTGATGACTATCATGATAAAGAAGGCCAGCGTCTGTATGATCATGACCAATCACGCGAAACAGAAGTTTAATGTCTCGTTCGGTGATCAGACGACGACGCCTGGTGGAGATGCTGTGCCCTTTCACGCCTCGATAAGAGGTAGGCTGAGGGTGGTAAAGTGGCTCAAGGATGATGGTAAGACTTATGGGGCCAGGCTTCACATGAAAGTGGTGAAGAATAAGACTGCTCCACCTCACAGGGAGTGTGAGTTTGACATACGTTTTGATGTCGGCTTTGATAAGTTTTCTGGTCTTGTCAAATCTCTCACGGACCTTGGAGTTCTTGAAAAGGATGGTCAAAAGTATGAGTGGCTTGAGTATCCAGATGTAGTTATGACAAAGGCGAAGTGGAGGTCGGAAGGTTTTCTGGAGTATCCGGAGGTTTTCACTGACATAAAAAGACTCTAGGAGGTCGATATGATATTCGTTGTCGATGGCAATAACCTTGCCAATAGGGCGAATTACATGGTAGATCTGTACGGTCCCGATGGCAATAGGACATCTGGTATATACGGATTCTTCCTCGTCCTGTCTGCAGCTCTAAGGAGATATGAGGAGGGCATGAAGATCTCCGGCATCGTCGTGTGCTGGGACCAAGGCGGGTCGGAGTGGAGAAAGAAACTGTATCCAGAATACAAGGCCAACAGAGATGAAGGCAAGTCAGAGGAAGAGCTACAGATAAAGAGGGACCTGGGTAGGCAGATGTCCATAATCAGAAAGATACTCAGGAATCTTGGAGTTGTGCAATATTCTTCAGAAGGGGTGGAGGCCGACGATCTCATGGCCAAATTGGCCTTTGAAGCGAAAGAGCCGATGGTCATACTATCAGGGGATAAAGACATCATACAATTGGTCTCTAGGTTTGTCAGTGTTATAGTACCTCATCGAGACAATTTTCTTGTCACGAAAGAAAACTTTAAAGAATACACTGGCTTCAGGAATACAGCCAGATATATCGCAGGTCTTTCTCTTCAAGGAGATAAGACGGACAACATCACAAAACCTCCTGGGATAGGAGAAGTCACTGCAAAGAATCTTGTCGATCTTTATGGATTGACAGGAAAGATTATCAAGGCTTCGAGAAGATTTGCAGCGACGTCAGGTCCTTTATCAAAGATTAAGGGTTTTGAGAACATGATTAAAAGAAATCTTGTTTTGATGAAGCTTGATTATTTCTATGAAGATGTTGGAAAGTATCTGGATGAGGAAATAATGGTCGATAAAGGAGGTTATGATACCCAATGGGTAGAGGAAATTTTCGAGGAGATGGACTTCGAATCCTTTACAGAACGATTCGATGACTTTAGATTTCTGTTTGACAGGGTAAGATTCAGGAGTGTGTCCAAGAAAGTGAAGGATTGATGAAACTTGGTAGCGTTGCAGATTTGCATTGGCACCAACCAAAGCCTTTTAGCAAGGTGGTGGACGGGGTCTATTCTAGAATATTTGATACTGCTAGCGCAGTTCTGCAATATACTGACTATTTGAAAAGTCAAGGAATAGTTTATTCATTATTTTCTGGTGATTGGTTTACGTCTAGAAGAGCGATAGACGCAGCAACCAGAGAAATATCAGATATGACTTTGGATGAAGTTGGCCCAGAGATAACGTGGATTGGGATCCAAGGGAACCATGATTTTTATGACACTGAAGGTAGCTATTCATCTCTTGCAAGTCTCCATAAAAGATTCATTTTACTTAACGAAGAAAATCCGGCCGTCGTTCTGTGTCAAGAGTGGGATGGAATGATGGATGCGGTCATGGTCCAAGGCATAAGGTGGTATGAAAAGTCGGAAGATTTCAATGATACAAGAATAGTAAAGCCTTCAGAATATCATAAGCTTCCTTTCTATCTTAACGGAAAGAAGATGAAGATGAGCAAGGAAGATAAGAGGACGTACGGAGAGATAACAAGGATATGTTTAATGCATCAAGACATAATAGGGTCCGTGTACCCGACTGGCAGGAAAGTCACGAGAGGCGTGGACGTGTCCAGGTTGGAAGCGAACTTTGATGTGATACTGGCGGGTCACATACATAAATTTCAAGAGTTGAGTGATAAGACTGTCATGGTTGGATCGTTGATACAGCACGATTTTGGTGATGCTGGCCAGGACAGAGGCTTCTTGGTTGTTGATTCTGATGACACATATTGGGACAGACACAAGGTGAAAGCTCCTCGGTTTATCGATGTGGAAGATATTTCAGACATTGATAAAGATTCTAAAGATTTTTATAGGATAAGAGGGGAAGATGTAGAGATAGACGTCGAAAGGCTTCCTGAAAATGTTTCAATAATAAGGGAAAAGAAATTTAGAAAAGAGAGCGAGGTCGACATAGATGCTTCTCTCTCTGCCGTCGAGGCGATGAGTAAATATGTTGAGGAGGTCGGCGGGAGATTTGATTTCAACAAGGACAAATTGAATTCCATAATGGAAGAGTTACTCACGGAGGCGTTGAGTGAGTAGGAATATAGATTTTACAATGTTGTTGATAAACAACTATAAGTCTATAGGTAATGCCACCGTCTATCTTAAAGATAGAGGTTTAATACTTGTAGAAGGTCAAGTGATTGGATCCAACTCTGCCGATTCGAACGGTGCGGGAAAGACGACGATCTTTGATGCCTTGTCTTGGTGTCTGTATGGAATTCCGATAGATGGAAAGCTCGACAATGTCGATGATGTCATCAATAACATAGTTGGTAAGAATTGTTGTGTGACTGTGACGTTCGACCATGGAGAGGATCAGTATGCCATAGCAAGGTATAGAAAAGATGACAATGGAAAGAACGGACTGCACTTTGCGAAGAATGGCACTGACATCACAGGTTCTATAAAGTCAGTAACGCAAGAACTGATAAATTCCACGATTGGGATGGATCATTCATCTTTTTGTCTTTCTGTCATATTCGGGCAGGGCGATCCAAGTAAGCTCAGGTTCACGCACTTAAGACCAGATCAACGACAAGAAATTTTTGAGGATATCTTACAGATGCAGTGGATATCTAAGATAAATGATCTTGCAAAAAAGAAGTATGATTTGATATTGGTCGAAGTGGACGAACTTGAGACAGAGCACATAGAATATGCGACAGAGATAAGCGGCGAACGTGCTCTGATATCTGGAGATGAGGTAAGAAGAGAAGAATTTGATAGCGCCAATCAAAGAGAAACTGAACTTATAAAAGAAACGATAGAAGAGAATAAAAAGGAAATTGATAGATTAAACGATCTTGGTAACTCTGAGGAGTTTGCTAAAGAGTACGACGAGAAGATGAAGATTAGTACGGAATGTGCCAATATGAAGAGTATGATTCTTGCACGAGAAGGAGATCTCAGATCTTCGATGGACAAACTTAAGATAAAGAAAGATACCAAGAAGCTTAATAAAAAAGCGTTTGATAATATAAAAGAAAAGATTAATGAATTTGTGGACGAATATATTTCTGAAGATGTTCAAGAGTGCGAACTATGTGGTCAGGACATTTCTACGGAAGAAGCGTTTCGAAATTCATTGGATAAGTATGAGGCGGAGAAGAAGGAAAAGAAAAAGAAATTCAAAAAGATTAAGTTGGAGGTTTTTCATCTGGAGTTTCGATCAGATGAACTTTCTGATGATATATCTAAGTTGAGAAGAAAGTACGAGAAAAAGTTTAGTAACGATGATGAATATAGGATATCTGAATTAAGAGTAAGGATAGAATCTATAAAGAATAGGGATGAAGAGGTTGGTAAAGTTGAAGAAAAGATATCTAAGCAGGAATTTAGGATAGGTGAGATAGGACAGAGAGAGTTTAAGAAGCTTGGATCCAAAAAGAAATTGAAGAAGTTGAATAAGGAAAGAGATAGACGCAGTAGAAAGATTGAGGATTTGAATGATTCTCTTGAATATTATGAGTTCTTCAGGTTTGCAACTGCAAGTACAGTTAGGGCTCAATACATAGATGGCAAAGAGGTCCCTCCGATAAGAAAGTTTTTGATAGATTCCGTGTTGGACGATCTGAACAAGAAGGCTAACGAGTATGCTGACATATTGACGGACGGATGCATGGATATAATGATAGACACCAGTTCTGAGAAGAACGAAATAACTGTGACAATAAGTTCAAAAGACAGGGCAGAGAGCTATAGGGGATCGTCTGGCGGCGAGAAGAATAGGGCCAATATATGTATAACTCTGTCCATGCAAGACTTGGTCAGATCAAGATTTGCGAAGGGAATAAATCTCAGGGTGTTTGACGAGGTGTTCGAGAGTCTGGACGAGACGGGCACGGAGAGGGTGGTGGAGTTGCTGAACGAGATAGCGACAGATGCCATGTCTGTATTTGTCATAACTCATCAGACACATCTCAAATCGTACTTCGATCATACGATAAAAGCCAAGTGGGAGGGCGGAATGACAGAGGTGATAGGTGGCTAAGAAAAAGAAAAAAGATTGTGTTCCACTGCCGAATATGGATCTTCGTGGACCTACGATAAGGGTATGGGGTGTAGATCCGTCTCTTAACAATACAGTCATCTGTATGGGTAGGTTATCCTTGGGTAGAATTGAAAGGTTCACTTCTGTTAAATTGAAGCCCAAGGGAAAGAGTCAGGAACAAAGGATGGATTGGATATACAAAAGAGTGCTTAGCAGTCTTAACAAAAGAATCAAGAATCATATACTTCCGGATCTGATTGTCATAGAAGGATTTTCGTACGGATCGAACATGTATAGAGAAACGCTTGGCGCGGTGGCATTTATAATAAGGATGTTGGTTACCAGATTTGAGATACCGATTATTGTATTGTCGCCCAAGACCGTGAAGAGGTATCTTCAGAGTGGTAATATGAAAAAACAGTTGGTTATAAAAGAAGTGTTTAAATCATTTGGTGAAGACTTTAATAACGATGATGAGGCCGATGCTTTCGTCATGATGAAAATAGGCATGGCTATACTCAAGATTCAGAAAGAAGAGTTGCTTGAGGAACCGGATTTTAGAATCAAATGTGCAGTGGATATATTGATCGGTAAAACGGGAGATATAATTTTGCCGGAGTAATCTTATTACCTCGTAATCCAATGGATGGGAGTCGATGGCTAGAGCGCTTTACAGAAAAGAAAAATATGTGACGAACAAGTTTCAAATGGGCAAGGACACTTTTACAGGTGAACAGTGCACTAGGTGTGCTTGGCCCATAGTCATCAGGGATGGTGCTTCGTTCACGTATAATGTCTGTAGAAATGTGAACTGTCAGACTGGCAAGGTGAGGACTGATGGAAATGAGCAGTCGGCTTACTCTCCGATATTTTACTGGCAATTTAGGAAGTTTTCTCACGAGAGAGACGAATATAAGGCATGGCGTAAGGCAAGAAGGAAGGCGAAGAGAGCCGATGCCTAGGTTTTGGTATGCCGCGTATACAATATCACCGGATCCCATCAAGTTGAGGGAAAAGTTTAAGAAGGCAAAATTTGATGGTGTTTCGGTGTTTGTCCCTAAAGTGTCTGAAAAGAGGCTTGTGAAGAAGAAGATACAGGTTAGATCAAAGTTCTTTTTTCCTGGATATTTTTTTATAAAGTTTGATAGAAGGGTCTATAGCACTCAAAATTTGGAAAGACTGTTTGGCATGAATGTATTGTGCGAGACTGTTCGTCATGATGATGGGGGGGTGTCTAAGATTCCAGTTAGGGTGCGCGTTGAAGAGCTCAGAGAGATTAAAGCAAAAGTAGATAAATATAATGACAAAGAGAAAAAGAGTTATGATTCTTTTGTCGATAGAAATGTCATAATAAAAGAAGGGCCGTTCAGAGAGTTCAGTGGTATGTGTGTGAGCGTCACGCCGGGGGGGGTGGCAGACGTCACTGTAAAGTTCTTTGATAGGTTCATATCTGCCAAGGTCAATGCGGATTCTTTAGAGATAATGTGAGGGGTGATTATGGCTCCAATGAGTGCGATGCTCGAGATGTCTGGTCAGGATATATGGGATCGACAGACTAGAGTTTCGCTCGATGATAGATATGAATATATCATGCCGATATCGGATGATTCTGGTATTGATATAAACTTGGTCAAGAAGTGTCTCGACTATTTACATAAAGAAGAGTTTGAGACGTATGTGCTCTACTTTCAATACGGCAGGTCGTATAGAGAAATGGTGGAGATACTCAATCTATCTGTCACTAAATCTGTGTACATGAGAATAAGAAAGATAAAAGAGATCATTGCAGCGTATTATGAGTTCTTCATGGCTGTAGATAGAGAAGATCTTGATTATGTGATGGGATGGTTTTTTGATGAGCAAGAAAAATGGATACTTGAAAAATTGATCATGAGATATAAGAAGTTTAGGATAGTAAAGATAATGAAGTACGGATCAAAACTCGATAGATTGAACGCTGTGAATGATACGATAAATAAGTTAAATGACTTGGCCGAAAAAGACAGAATACATCCCACAATAGAAGAACTGTCCAAGATAATATATAAGATGAGTAGGTACAATGGGAAGCTCAAGTGAGGTGTTGAAATGGAGAGGATTGACATAGAAAAGTTGGTGATCAAGACTGTGATCGCAGAATTTTTCCTTGATACTGAAATTGATTCTATCAAGATGGAAGATGAGATCGTAAATCTCGGAGTTGAGGATTTTGAGTTTGATCTCGTGTGGATGGACATAGAGGATCGGCTCGGGATTGAAATATTAGATGAAGAGGTTGAGGCGTTTGAATTGTGGTCGGACGTCGCCGATTTGATCCAGGTGAAACTGGGGCTCGCGTACTAGCCCACAACGTTATTTATGAGCGCGCCATGTTAATCAGATTGAATTACACGAGAGGGGCCTTGGGGCTAATATGGGCCTCTCGGTCTGTCTGGATAATGAATCTAAGCGAAGCGAAACTAGATAATACATGTGGTTTAGGGTGGTATAATGGGAGGATAAATGAGATACTTTATCAAGAGAAAATTTGAGGACCTCACGCATTGGATCTTTGAGCAGAAGACGGTGTTGTTGGTCGTGGCGGTGATGATGCCCGTGTGTATTTTTATGTTTCTGATACACAGTACTTTATCATCGCTGTCGGATCAGCTATCTGTTGAGATCGGAATTGTCAGGTTTGAGATCAAGAACAATTCAAAATCTATTGCAAAGATGGAAACGAGAATTGCCGAAATGGAGAAGCTTCTCAAGAAAGAACTGAATCTTGTGAGGAGCGAGGAGTATCTGAAGGCGAGGGATTATATAAGGAGGTACGCCCCGAGGAGAGTGAACAATTATCAAGTGCACGTGATGGCGTCTTCTTTTGTTGAATCGTCAAGGAAGCACGGGGTGGACCTCGGTCTTGCATTGGGTTTGGGTAGGAGGGAGTCTCAATTTATACCTAATGCCCTGTCCACCACGAACGATCATGGTGTCATGCAAGTGAACGAGAGGTACTGGGGGTCCACCGCCGACATGAGTATACAAGAGAATATTGACCTTGGTGTGTGGATTCTGTCGAATTACATAGAGATGTTTGACGAGGAGTATTCGGGGGTCAGTACGTATAATATGGGGCCGTCAAGGACGAAGAGGGGAATAATCAGGGTATCGTATGTCAATGACATAATGAAGAATAGATCTGTTTTCAGATCTGCCTAGGGAGGAGGAAGAGTTGACGAAAATAAGTGTGCCGGAGTGGTCCGACGTGAAGCAGCGGTATTTAGATCTGGGGACCGTCGAATCGATCCTCGTCGTCATCATCGGTGTTCCCGCCTTGATAATATTCATAAATTTTATGATTGTAGCCATGACGCTGGTGGGTGTGGTGTTCATCGGCGCGATGGTGCTCAAGATGCTGTCCCTGATAGGGTCGGCGATCTTCAGAAAGAAAGGATAACATGGGCATGAAAGTTTCGCTTCGAGGCAGGAATCTGAGGATCCATTTGGAGGGAGAACACGAGAAGAATTTCTTTGAGGAGAGCCTCGAGCTGAGGGAGGATGGTGATGTCATCTTCCTTGTTCGTAGGAACGTCCCGGGTCGTAAAAATCTGGCCTTTTTGGAGACGATGTCGCAGGACGAACACTTCAGACAATATTCAGAAAGAGAAAAGATCAGCATGCCTTACGGTCACGGAGTCACAGCAGAGGACGAGAGGGTCGCGAGGGCTGTCGAGGAGAATCTTGACGAAATTGAGGATGACATTGAATTGAAGACCAAGGGTCTGCGAAGAAAGATCGTTCTCAGGGAATACGCGAACGGGGAGATTGTCCCTGACGGCGCCGAGCACGTTAGCTCCACCGTGATGAAGGGGAAGGTGACTCACACGTTTCTCACCTCCGAGATAGTGAGGGTGAGGAGTTTTCACGAAGATTCTATGGCCACGACCTGCGCGTGTGGTGAGCCATTCATGAGGTCCGCGAGCGATTCCGGTAGGGAACTTTGTGACAAATGTTTACTGGAACTCGAGCGAGAAGACGGTGTCAGGAGGAGATGATGGGAAAGAAAATGACGAAGGTGAGGTCCGAGAACGATAGGATCATCAAGTTTCTCAAGGAGACAGAGCACCTACTCGCCGGGAGTAAGAACATAGGACCGGAGATCAAGAAGTTGATAACGAGATCGGAAAAGATAAGGATGGCCGACAGGAGTCTGAACAGCCAGGCCATCGGCTTTCTGGAGGATTTTTACAGTGCGATACCTGTGAGGATGAAAGAGGGCGCTGATATAAGAAAGAAGATAGCCGAGATCCTTAAAAGGAAAAAGTAGGTCCGTCGAGAGGTTTGGGTGGAAAAGGGAGACGTCATGCCAAAAGAAAAGATGATTCACGTCGTGGATTGGAAGGGTGTCCCGTTGAGCCAGGTCAAAGAGGGGACGATCTTCAAGATGGACAGGGCGGACAACGGAGTGGACTTCTTCATGACCACGTCCGACGCCGTCGAACTCAAAGAAGAATTGGGATTCATGGCATTCACGATAAAGAAGCTCACGTTCGTCGAGGATGCCACCGTCAAGCAAGGTTTGATAAAGTTTCCAAAACCTTCGAACATCGTAAGGCCGGAAGGGCCCACCGTCAAACGACACTGATGAAAGGCATGATAGACTGTCCCGTGTGTGGGAAGAAGGGTTTCGTCTGGAACATGCCAGATGGACCTTTTAGGGAAAAGGTCTGTCGTTTGTGTCTGTACTGGTCCTTGAAAATAGAAAGGGAGTACGAGAAAAGACATGGAATTTAACGTTGTGATGATTATTCCTACCGGTATCGGAGCCGAGATCGGGGGTCACGCAGGAGATGCGAATCCTACGGCCAAGCTGATCGGTTCTGTCTGTGATAACTTGATATTACATCCAAATGTGGTAAATGCTTCTGACATAAACGAGATGCTGTCCAATGCGTTGTATGTGGAGGGTGGCATGCTTGATGAGTTTTTTATGGCAAGAACATCTCTTGTCAAATCGCGGGCGAATAAGATCTTACTCGTGACAAATCCTCCTGTGGCACACGAGATAATCAACGCTGCTTCCGCGGCAAGGATGACGCTTGGTGCAGAGGTGGACGTGATGGAGTTAAAGACACCGTTAGAGATGACAGGTCTTATTGAACGTGGAGTAGCGACCGGTCATGTGGATGGTGTCACGGAATTGATCGAACAGGTCCTTCACTTGTTCGCGAGGCAAGAGTACGATGCCCTCGCGATAAGCTCTCCGATAGTTGTGGATCAAGACACCGCAATGGAATATTTAGAACACGGAGGTGTGAATCCATGGGGCGGGGTAGAAGCGATGGTGTCAAGGAGAATTGGAGAGTCGCTCGGAGTACCTGTCGCACATGCACCTCAAGAACATATCAAATCTTTTAAATTTAACGAGGTGGTGGACCCGAGGATGGCAGCAGAGGTGATATCCATCACATACATATTCTGCGTGTTGAAAGGATTGTATAAGGCACCCAGAATGGGACACTTTAGCTCAGGTGATATGATAATCGATGATATAGATGTTCTTGTATCTCCATGGGGATGCGAAGGTCCTCCTCACACAGCGTGTATTAGCAGAAATATACCGGTGATAATAGTTAAAGAAAATATCACGACATCCAAGATTATGACATGGGAACATCCGAATTTTATTGTTGTTGAAAACTATCACGAGGCTGTGGGTGTGTTGGTCGGAATGAGGGAGGGCATCTCTCGAGAATCGGTGAGAAGGCCGGTCAGAAAGACGAAGGTTTTGATTTAATGTATTATGATTATATAACAGAACTTCAGACCACGGCCGGTATTCTTAACAAGAGAGAGATTCTGAAGGAAGCTTTGTATATCGATGAGACCTTCAGGAAGTATATTAAATACATACTTAATCCCTATTTCCAGGCATGGATATCACGTATAGATTGGTCGATCGAGGGACAGGGAAAGACAGAGGCCGGCGAGGCTATACATGAATTGATAGAGTTTCTCGAGGATAACGAGTCGAGATCCGACTATGCTGTGAATAGGGTGGAAGAGATTATAAGATCTGCACATCCGGACGAAGTGCCGGCGTTGATGATGTTTATAAAGAGGGACATGAAGGCCGGCGTCGCAGCGAAGAGTGTCAATAAGGTGATACCAGGTCTGGTGCCAAGCTTCGAACTGATGCTTGCATTACAGGCGAAGAAGGCCAAGATAACGTATCCTTGTTATGTAGAACCGAAACTTGATGGATTACGTGGCATATCTTTGATAGAATCTGAACACATAACGTACAAAACAAGGTCAGGCAAGTCGCTTGGTCTTCATGTAGAATTTGAACATGAATTGAGAAGATTGATTCCGTCTCCATTGACTGCAGTTGTTGACGGAGAGGTGATGGGGGATAACTTCCAGGCTTTGATGAGGGAGGCGAGAAGGAAGCATGGTGGATCGATGGATGGAATGTATTACGCCGTGTTTGATATGATAAGAATGGAAGAATGGAAGGAACAATTCTGTCGTCAAAACTATCTCGAAAGAAGAAGTATACTCGCGAAGAGATTTGATCATATGGGTGCAAAAAAGAATTGGCTGGGATTCAGATGGTTGGACAGGATATGTCTGGTACCGGTCAAGAAGGTATACAATGAAAAACAGCTCATCAAAGTATGTCAGTGGTGGTTTGATAGAGGTTTTGAAGGGACTATTAATAAGTATGATGCCCCTTACGAATTTAAGAGATCTAAGTATTGGATAAAGAAGAAACCTGTGGCCAGCTTTGATGGTGTCATAGTAGATATAGAACAGGGAACGGAGGACAAGAAGTATGCTGATGTGTTGGGTGCATTTATGGTGGAGTATAACAACGTCGTGACTAGGGTCGGCGGAGGTTTCAGTGATGAAGAAAGAGCAGAGTATTGGGATGCTCGAGATCTGATGATCGGTAGGATGGTCGAGGTCGAGGGTGATCCAAGACTGACAGATGATGGGTGCATAAGATGGCCGATCTTCAGAAGGTTTAGGGACGATAGGAGTATCAATGAATTTGAACGTTCTGATGAATTTTGGGATAATATTGAAAAGAGAAGAAAAGAACTTGAACTTGAAGTACTGGAGGAGAATGAGTAATGCCAAGGGGCGAGAAGGTTCAGGCTCGATGCACCCAATACGAGAAGTGTGGAGAGCTGGCGGACAGGTGTTGTCATGCAAAACCACATACGCCGAAGTTCTGTGGAAATTGCAGAACGTGGTGTGTGCATTCGAATGCTTTGTGTAATGGTGGAGAATGCACTAGCGCAAGTGTCAAAGTTAAAGATTACGAGTTATTTAAAGAAAAGATGGGCATAACGTTTCCCATTCACTGCAAGGAGGTCTGAGATGTTGTTGAAGAGAAAGTTCACGTATCATCCACCGAAGGAGGGTCAGGTGGAGAGGTATCAGGCGATCAGGGACAAGGCGTACGAGCTCGCCCTGCTGATCGAGCAGGAGGTCCTTCCCTCGGAAGAGAGGGACCGGTCGATCCTCAAGCTCGAGGAGTGCGTCATGCACGCCAACGCGGGCATCGCACGGAACGAATGAGACCCTGGACGCTCCAGGAGACGATGATGGCTCGACACGCGGCGAGGCGCGTCGAGTCCGGACGCTCTACATTATATGTGGCCTTGAAGGATCTCGAAAAATCTATACCTGACAGGTCTTGGGACTCTCTGAGGTCGAAGGTGTGGGGTTTTAGAGAGCGGATAAGAATGATCAAAGGAGGAGAGTTATGAGCCCAAAAGAAAGAC
>SDBV01000929.1_pt1 | contig 42857 bp, 68 predicted proteins | sample 2277081 | NCBI WGS metagenome assembly SDBV01 (sample SAMN10402039, study PRJNA504765) | marine sediment metagenome | isolation source: marine sediment core GS10_PC15, 223 cmbsf | place: Arctic Ocean: Southern Knipovich Ridge | collected 2010
ATCTTATCTTGAACTCCTCGATAGTAGCTTTTCTCTTATAATGAGATGGCAAAGGTGTCGGTTGTAACTTATTCATGTCCTATTCCTCCTTCTGCTATTCTTAGTAGTTTTCCTTCTTATCTTCTTCTTTCTCCATTGCTTATAGGAGAATATCTTATTTGCCATAGTCTTGTGACTATTAAAAGCATCTACTCGTTCATCCTCTTTAGATAAATTCACGAGCTTTCCTCCTCTCCTCCAACCACTCTAGAATGACTTTCTCCATCATCCCACTCTTAGCAACTGAAGATATTTCTAGTTCACTATAAGGTGTCTTCCTTGTGAATTTACTCCCCTCATTCAGAATAATCATATCCTTAATGAAGACAAGTTGATTCTCTTGAGATAGTGTGAATTTTATCTTGCTGATTCTACTTCTTTTCTTCTTTTCTTTCTTCTCGTTCATAGGATATCACCTCCTTTCCTTTCTTTTAGCTATTCTCTTCATCTTTATATCTTCCAAATAATCATAAGTCTTCTCATATGTCTCCTTAGCTATCTCCCCCTTAAAGGGTGTCCCAGGAGGAAGGCCACAAAAGTCATTCCTCCTCTCAAGAGCACAAACTCCACAAGCCTTAAGAGGCTTCTCGTCTGAGCTAATAAGAGGCTGAACCATGTCTCCTAAGAAGTCACGATGGCAGATATCGCAGGTTGTCATTCCTATCCTCCCAACCTATGTTGAATTTTTAAACAAAGCCTTCAATCTATCCTCTACACTTGCAAAGAGATGATCTCTATTCCTGTACATATTACTCCTTGGAATAGTATTGAATAACTTTGCCTCTTTCTTATTATGATAGTAGCATTTATCAGAATAATAACCAGGTCGAATCATCCTGACTCTTATCTCTGTCTTCTGCTTGACCCTAACGATGATAGCCTTCTTCTTCATATCTATCATATATTCTGCAGGTTGATTACAGAAGCTCTTCCTACCCATATCATCTTCAGTTGCTGAGTTGCACTTTTTCATGTTTACTTCCTCCTCTCCAATAATCTAATCGTGGACAATGTAGCATATGATGTAATCCTGGTGAATTACCTGCTCCTCAAATAGTCCTCAATCTCATCCTCTGAAAACACCTTAACAGGCCCATGCTTAGGGCCATAGTTGATCTCAAATAATCTATTTCTACCAGTAGGAATGTGATACTTTTGGGGCCTGTGGAGGTCATGCTCAGGCTTGGCCTCCTTAGTGAAATCAAGATGTTCTCCATTTACTCTTATTCTAAGGACTGGCATATCTATTCCTCCTCCAACTTCCTAGTAACCAACGTAAGTCCCACTACATTAAGACAAGCCTCAATGTTCGAGAAAACCGGAACATGACCTCTCCTCCAGCCATGTATAGTACCCATACAGATTCCACTCTTCTCTTCCATAGATTGATAAGTTATACTATGATCTCGCATTGCTTGAAGGAGTTCTCGAACTATTGGAGTTCCAGTGGTTGGGACAGTTATTTTGTAGGGCATATTAGTTCTCCAGTTTGATCCTATCGAGATCATCTAACTCTAGTCCAATTTTTCTATTCGTGCCTTCATATGCAGTTATTCTATTACAAAATAACGATAACACGTATGGATGATTTACTATTTTCTTATCTTTATCAACTATTACTAAATTATTATGATCTGAAATAGGCCTTTCAGGAGATTCAATGGCCCAGAAGTATTCATCTAGACTTGACTTATTCTCATCAATATACTTCTCACGAAGTCCTTTCAAATACTCGAGCTCATCTCTTGCAAGACCACTACAAGTCTCACATACTATAGTGCGATTGATAGTTGTATATGATCTATGTACATCATTCCAATGCTTCTCGAATACGTCATATGGAGTATCTCTACATGATTTCTTATCTGTATCCTTACGTATTGGACACTCATCACATTCATCAGAATCGAAGAATATCTTACATAAAGGACAATTATGCCGTCCTTCATCTTCTCCTTCAGCATGAACAATACTATTCCACTTCTCTATTGATCCATCTATTGCCTCTAGCACTTTCTCATATTGTTCTTTCTCCATGTTTTGTTCTCCTTATTTATCTATGTTTAATTGTTAAACGCAGTTATTCACCTTTAAGTACTATGAATGGATAAGATATCCACTCGTCCTTAATTCTAGCTTGCCATAACCACTCAGCTGGCCTCTTTCTTAGAGGATTATGAAAAGACCGACTTATCTCACTTATCTTATTTAATACGGCAACATAATCCATAGTCACAGTTACACTAAATTCAGGAGTACATTTACTAGTCTGCAAAATGATAGTATATCTGTGTGTCATAGTTATCTCCAAACTTGATAGCCATAGTAACGATTAACTGCATTGAGGAAGCCTGGACCTACATAAGGTCTAATACTAAATGCTGCTACTTTATGTCCATGACTATATTCTAAGTGCTCATATAATCTCAACCAGTACATAAGAATCACCTCCCTCCATAATAGATTCAATCCCTGAATGATAGAAACATTTTTCACCTGACATAATAACCACTATAACACAATGGATTGAAAGAGTCAACATTTATATTCAATAGATGGAAATAAAATTCCATCCTATCCATCAGCAATAGTTGGCCCTTGGAGGAGAGCATCCTTCTCACCTTGATCCTTGTTCTGATGCTTAATGATGCGATCAGTTGCTTCTTCAGATGAGCTATCATCAGTCTTCTCAGTTGATTCTCTCAGTTGTCTTCTCCATGCTGCTGAGTTCTGGAGACGTAATGCTTCCTTAAGCATAGCAGCATCTTTACCCTTAGTAATCTTATTAGTCTCAAGTAATTCTATAGCCTCCAGACTATCCTTACCAAACTCTGCTTCAAGTGATTGCAGCTCAAGTTGCTTCTGATATGTTTTACTACCTCTCCTGCCAGGGTTAAGCTTAGTTATGCCAAATCTTCTAAGTATATTAGTGGCATCATCTGTACTAATAACATCCTCAATTAGGCTATGATCTATTAATATTTCCTTAAGTTCCTCAACAATCATTCTAACTAGTGTAGATGCATTTGTAGGATAATCACCAGTCTTCTCAAAGAACATTGCTAACGTAGCAAGTGATCTCCTATCAAGTCTCACTGATATAACTGAGTCCTTAACCTTATCGTCTGAGTTAGCTACTCTATTTCTCATCTTGATTCCTCCCATTAAAATGATCTTCTAAGTCCGATGTAATCTTCTTATCAAACTCATTACTAGATTTCCTACATATCTGATAGTCCTCACTGTTATTCTTATGAGTGCCAGCATATAGATGTGCAGGATTAACACACAGCTTAATATTACATATGTGACATACTATCAATCCCTCAGGAACAGGACCTTTCTTCATCTTATAAGCGTACACATGAGCACCTATCTGCATAGATATTCTATAGCCTTCAAGATCATATCCTATCCATTCTGTAAACATACCATAGCCATTATCACCTGGCTTACCTATCCAGAATATGCACTCGCCATTATTATTTATATTATCTACCTTAGACCAGAACTTAGTAGTATTACTAATTCTAATCTCAAGATCACTTCTCTGCTTCCACTTAGGCTTACCTCGTCTTTTCCTCTTCCTCATAGTTGGTGAAAATATCTGCATTACTATCCTCCGCATTCAATTAATAATAACCTATCATAACACAAGACGAGACCAAAGTCAAGCTATTTAAAAACACAAATGAAATTAGTTATGTTTGAATGCTAATATGTTTTGTATGCGCCTAGCCTATGCCTTGTGGACTCAAATTATGAAGCAGGAGACAGAGAAGAAGACTTAGAAGAATATTAACAAGTATTATATACTTCTTTAATATTCTTTGTTGATTCCTTCTGCTTTAGTCCCATTCCATCGGGCCATAACCCCCCCGCATACAAAACATAATAACATACAGGCATAAATACATACAATAAGCAATAATCTTCAACCTACCTTTAATTATTAAACGTAGGTCATCCTTATAAAATAGAGGATCATGACCTGAGCGAGAACTCCGACAATTAACTATTCTTCCTCTTCGTTATCCTCATCTCCCTCTAACTTAAGAATGAGCATATCGAGCATCTCATTAGTCTCATCATCATTCGTTGGATCGGCCCTATAAAGCCGATATTGATCCAGTTTTGAAAGGGCTTGCTTAACGCCTATCATCGGCACGTAGTCCATGATCGGGCCATGCCATTTACTCATCCATCCTTTCCTAGTGGTATCAGGTGTCTTTTTCTCAATGGTCGCTCTCGGCACGTTAATCCCTCCGAGGATTCGACCTGCGAAATACCTAATGGAAGCGCCATTCATATCTAGAATCTGGTCATTGTATCCCTCAGGGATTCCATTGACCGTCGTAGTATGATTCGCGCTGATCTTCCCATCTGATGCTTTCTCAAACGAGAGAATATCATCTAAACTTCCAACCCTTAATATAGTCATAGTAATAGCCTCCATTTTCATAGAATGGGTCGGAGCCCTCGATCAAGTCACGTCCTATCGGTATGCCACTAAATATGATGCCTATTAGTTGTTATTTAGTTTCGTACCATGCACTATATGTATATCTAGTCTCCATATAACTGATTACCTTTAATAGGTCAGGATCGTCTTTAAATACATCTTTCATCTTATCCCAGTCATTTCCGCATGCTAATCCAAGACCTATTGTATCAAACCAACTATATAAATAGTTCTTATTATCATCAGGTTCATTAAATTCATGTCTTAGCTCATTATCTATTGATGATAGACCTGTAGGATCTTCCTCATTTATCTTAGTTAATGTGAAGCAATTAGGCATAATAAGTACCATTCCTTTCAGGCACCATATCTAGTAGCATACCTACCCTATGCAACATACCTTGCGTTTCGCTACATAGTTACCAGTTTCAGGCCTTGGTCATACCTACACCTACTATTGGTGGTTCCAGTCATCCGCCCTGTGCCCCCGTTGGTCATGCCATTAGTTCGCATACGAATTGACATGGACGGGCTTGGGTCGGCGTGTCGAGTGGACGTGATAGTTCACGTGGTCAGTTTCATATATTCCCTTATTCAAATGTAAGATCATTATACCATACTGAATGGGATTGTCAAGTTTCATGGCATTTACTACCATATTCGTTGTATCAAATCTGACATAACTCGTAGGGGAGAATTCTATCCGTAGTGGGCATGATAGGATAACTCAAATTCAGATCTTACTTTATGAATGTGGCAATTCCCATTTCCCTTGCACTTCGTGCAGGCTCCTTTCCTTATCAGCTAATATATGTGGTTTCCTCTATCTGGTCATTCCTCTTTGTTTAAAAAATTCAACATAGGGGCTATTACTATCAATGAATGTGGCTGGAGATAATTCACACTACCTAGCATATAAATGGCAATTAATAGCTTGACTTATTGAATTGCTTGTGTTATAGTATAGGTTATGATTTATGCTAGTAAATACTACGATTCAGATAGAGGAGATGATCTTCGTAGGATCCCTCTCGGGCAGCCGAGGAAGACCTTCGAGGTCAAGGAGATGTGGGATAAGCATCTTGAGATATCTCGTCTTCTCCTTCTCGGGATGAGTGGGAGAGACATCGCTGAGCAGCTTGGAGTGACAGAGGTGATGGTTTCTTATACTAAGAATAGCCGAGTTGTGAAGGATAGGTTGGCCATTATGAGATCAGCTAGGGATGCTGATACTATCGATCTTGCGAAGAGGATCAATGACTTTGGGCCAACCTGCTTGAACCTACTAGAGGACATAATAAAGGGGAAGGGAGAAGGAGTAGATGCTAACCTAGGTATGAGGGCAAAGTATGCAGATAAGCACCTAGGGAGAATGGGCCACGGTGAGATTAAGAAGCTCCAACAGGCCTCTGTTCATCTGACTCCCGATGAGATTGAAGAAATAAAAGATCGAGCTAAGAATAGTGGAGTAGTGATAAATGCTGAATTTTCCGAAGTATAAATATGTATTTGGTACGTGAAGCTTCCCACACGCAGCCTACCAAGTATATTATCATCTACATTTAATAATTAAACATAGGAGAGAAGGATATGATTCCTCGAAGAAGGTGGATTATTTTCCTATTCGTTCTTGTTCTGGTCCTTTGCCTTACAAGTGAAGGTTGGAGTAGAGAGGGTGGGTTTCCTACATCTCAACCTTATATGATCACCTTGTCAATAGGGGGTGGAGGTAGTAACTTTCAGACTGCTCCTGGTGGAGTCAGCCCATTTACCATTCTTGGTAATCCTAAGCACATCTCAGGTACTACTATTTTGAAAGGTCTAGAGACAACTAATGGAATTGCTATTCTCCAGATAAGCTTCGTATCTGGTTATCAGGTAGATAGTGGTAATAGTATAATGTCCACTGGAGATGATTACTTCTCCAGTAATAATATAACTATCAGATACTGGGAGAGTCTTCTCAACACTGAGGATGCTATAGCTGGAGCCACTCGTTATAATATAATAAGTCTCCCTCTCGGAAGTGGCTCTACAATAGTGCAAGTCCCTTTCACTCCTGAAGCAATGGGCTATATGGGATTTGAGTTGGTTAGTGGCATTAGTCCTTATTCAGGTATAACTGCTTATGCTAAGATCAAGTAGTAGGAGAATGATATGAAGAAGATACTCTTGATATTACTCATATTAGTATTCATTCCATCAGGAGTGGTAATGGGTAGGAGCAAGGATAGAATTATCCTCAAGAAGCGCTCAGATCCTCCTCCAGTTAGTGGAGATAATGGAGCTATTTGGATAGATGATAGTGGTAATATTAATGCTATAGCTGATGAGAATAATACTGATTATTCTGGTAGTAGTGCAGGCAATCCCAACATATCCGAAACTGGGGCCTCCGTCTTTGTCACTCCCGATACTGGCTCATGCGCTACTTGTTTCGCTGTTGGAGATGGGGCGGGGGGAACCCTACTTGTAGTGAAGAGAGGTGGAGCTTTGGGAATTGGCGAGATTGACCCACTTGCCAAGCTCCATGTAACCGACACCAACAGTGGCTCTATTACGACCGGGTTATACCTAAAGAACGCTACAGGACTTGGCGGGGGTGTTGGTATTGATTTTGATGCTTCTACATCTGACTCTGTTAACAGCAGAATATATAGTATACGAATAAATGGGGATTCAGATTATGCACTTGTGTTTTCGGATGGTCGTAATAATGCTTTAGTTGAAGCGATGAGATTATTTAATGGAACATTAGGCATTGGTACTGCAGATCCAAATGCTAATACTCTGTTAGATGTGCAGGGTATAGGATCGTTTACGGGTGGCGTGACAGTTGGTGGTAATGCTGCTGTTCCATCAGGTCTTACTGCCTTCGCTTCTTTTGCATCTGGTGCATCTCCTACAGCTTTGGCAAGTGGATTTGCTCTGTTTGGGTGGCAAAATCAAGGTTATGTCATGAATTCGTTAGGCGAAGTTACTCAGATTACTCCTCATGATCCAGAAACAGGAGAGATTTACATGAACTCTTTTAATTATTGGACAGGTGATGGCTTGAGATATTATCCACTATCAGGTTTATCTGAGACTTATACTGTGCCGAAGGTTGATTGGGCGGCATTTCAGTCAGGTCTACAAAAACAAGCTTTTCTTCAAACTGAAATTGAAACAACTGCAACCTTCAAAGATGAAGATATTATAACCAAAACAGGCGAGACATATACGAGTGAGACCCGGTATCGACCTAAGAGCGATGGAACGATAGAGCCATACCAAGATGGTATAACGACTGATATTCTTGAAAAGACAGGAACAAAGAAAGTCTTGAATGAGCGATTGGATAGTATAACAGGACAGATCTACCGGAAACGAACTGAAGGGGAGTTTGTGGTTGATCTTGCGCCTATCCGAGCAAAGTGGGACGGATTACCTCAGTTCTTAAAGAATGCTATTGTGAGGCCATAATGGCAGAATGTAAAGACTGTGGAGAACATTCAGGATTATTATGAGCTCTCTCTACATAGGAATAGGTAGTGCCTCTGGAGCATTAGTAATGATAGGTATTGTCCTGAAAGTAATGAACGGGAATATTGGTAAGAAGCAAGATACAACCACTTGTGATGCCATAAGTGATACACTAAAAGAACAACTATCCAAGGATGATGAGAAGTTTACTAAGATATTAGATGAGCAAGTAATACAAGGAAGAGCTATAGCTGTTCAAACTGCTTTATTAGAGGTCATGAGTAAATCAGTGGAGAAGATAGCTAATGGAAAATGAACTAGCTCGTAATACTAAGAACCCTATTCAAGTAATAAAAGGACTAATATTAGAAATAAGCCAACAACTTAATAAGATAGAAGGTGCCATAGATCATCACTATAAGGAAGAGGAGGATAAGCCATGAAAAGGAAAATTGGAGTATTCATACTATTCATACTATTAATATTCCTAACTGCTTGTGCTGCAAGTAGTGGTAGTAAGACTGAGGACTTCATAACTACTACCTATAAGATCCTTGAATCATCTGCTCTAATATACTCTAACGCAATGAGTATGTCAGCAATACTATTAACAGAGGGCACAATCAATCAGCATCATAAGGAGGATATCCTCCGGATAGGTAATAAGTTCTGGGCTGCCTATCAAGCCTGCACAGATGCACTTATAGCATATAGGAAAATATCAAGTGCAGAACATGCTGATAAGATAAACATTGCCCTCTCTGAGGTATCTAAGTTTGTTGGAGAGTTATCGGAGTATATAAGACCTTATATTGCTAAAGGAGATACTATATAATGGATCCTAAGATAGTAGCTGCATTGACAATCATAGAGCTGATTCTGAAGTATGGAGTACCTACAACGGTGGGGCTCATCAAGACCATCAGTAGTGATAAACCTACTCTTGAGGATATTATAGCTCTCAAAGATAAAGTTTTGAAACCGGAGGCATACTTCGATGAAGTGGTATGAAAGCTTTGATTTAACTGAGGTTTTAGCTTTATTAGTCTTAGCATGGATAGCTACTGTATCTGCATGGAAGGGTGATATGGGTATAGCTAATACAGTAGTAGGAGTAATTGGTGGCTATATGACTAAGACTATTAAGAATGGCATAGTTAAGTAACTACGTTTAAAAATTAAACATAGATGAGAAGGAGGTAATAAGAATGAAGAAGATATTTTCTGTACTATTAACTTTGGTGATATTAGTATCTTTTGTGGGAGTGGCCTTAGCAGGTGGGCAGAACATCAGAACCTATTCAATGAGTATTTATGATACTGGGAGTGGTACTACAATAGGTCAACTAGGTGATAATGCAAGTGTTAGTAGTAACTCTCAGTACTTTACTTGGAGAGCAGATGGTTCCAAAACGGCTACTGCTGATAATAGAACTCTAGATCTAAATGATACAGCTCCTAACTGGAGAGCTATTACATTTAGAACGGCTATATCTTCTGTTACCTCAGTAGCTGTATCTGGAAATACTTACTATGTAACTATTGAATCATGTAATGAGCTCAGAGATACTAACTGTAACTGGAGTGATAGTGCAAATGCAACCAGTGGTGTCAGTCCTCAAGAGATATATCCTGAGGTCATTGGGTTAGATGCTAATCCTACTGTGGTTACAACTTGGGCTGGTACATCTCCTTACCCAAGGGATATAACATCTCTTATGTCTCCAGCTGCAAGATACTATAGATTCAGATTCATGGGAGGTGTATCTCAATATCCTGGGAGTCCTACTGGTACGAGTTGGGCTAATGAAGTTGGTCCTAAAGCTTGGCTAGTCATAACATCTTATTAGGAGACAGCAGTGATAAAAGACGATCCACAGATCAAGAACATATTAGCAGCTTGCCATAGGAGCACCAAGGTAACTGCTAAGGTACTATTTCCTGATCTATTCTATACTAATTTCTCAGTAGTCCATGATCAGATCTTTGATATAATAGATAGTGGATCTAAGAAGATAGCAATAGCTGCTCCTAGAGGAATAGGTAAGACCACAGTAGCCTCAACAGTAGCATCTAAGAGCATCCTATTCAGAGATACTAACTTCATAAACTATGTCTCGAATAGCTCAACGAATGCTGAGCTCCAGACTGAGAACATAAAGAGAGAGCTATTATCAAATAGTGATATTAGGGACCTATTCGGTAATATAAAATCTGACATTCATGAAGACGTTGTATTAGATGAGACCTTCTCTAAGAAAGCATGGGTGGCTTTTGGTAATACTCTCGTTCTCCCTCGAGGAGCTGGTCAGCAGGTACGTGGACTCAAATGGAAGAATCATCGTCCTCAACTCATCATAATAGATGATCTAGAGGATAAAGAAGAACTAATGAACGAGAATAATAGAATCAAAATGAAGGAGTGGTTCTTCTCCGATCTCATGAAGAGTGTCAATCGCTATTTGAACGATTGGAGATTCATATATATTGATACTCTAAAGCATGAAGATTCTCTTCTTCAACTTCTATTAGATTCAAGTGATTGGGATTCTATTACATTAAGTCTATGTGATGACTCTTATAATAGCTTTGTGCCTGAATATATTACTACTGAGGAGCTTAAGGAGGAGGTGGAGCAGCATAGAGAGAAGGGAATATTAGATGTATTCTACATGGAATACATGAATGTTCCTATCTCAAGAGAAGATGCCACATTTGATTCTAAGAATTTCAAATACTACGATGATGCTGATATAGCTGGAAAGAGTAATATTGAGAGTGTAGTGATACTTGATCCAGCTAAGACAGTTAAGATTCAATCATCTGAGAGTGCCATAGTAGGAATAGGAATTGACCTAAGCAGTGCTCGTATATATATTAGAGATATAGTATCGGAGAAGATGTATCCTGATGAGATATATCAGGAGCTATTCGATATGGGAGTTCGCCTCAATGCTAAGGTACTAGGTATTGAAGTTACCTCCTTGAATGAGTTCATTAAGCAGCCCATTAAGAACCAAATGTTCAAGAATAATAAGTTCTTCGAACTAGTATGGCTCAATGCGAGGGCTAGTAAGGAGGAAAGGGTTGCCTCTCTTGCTCCATTCTATAGACAAGGCTATATCTATCATAATCGAGCATGCTGTGGTAAGCTTGAGGCTCAACTTCTAGGATTTCCTAGGAGCAAGATGTGGGACGTAATGGATGCAGTTGCTTATATAGTGGAATTGCTTGAACTAGGGGAGAGATATTTCACTCCTAGTGATCAGAGTGAGAATGATCCTGAGAGTGAATATGATGAGCTGGATTATGAAGATCCTATTGAAGGGTGGAGATTTGCTTAGCTAATATGCCTATTCCTGTACATAGATATATAGATGTAGATAAAGTATGCTTCTCATGTCTATTATCTGACTGTGATGAATCTAGTAAGTTTTGTCAAATAGGGGTTGATAAGAGACATAAGTATAATAAGTATATGAGTGAGTATCTAGCTAAGAGGAGAATAGATAAGCATTCTGATGTTTTAGAATACGAGCAAAGTCAGAGAAAAAAAAGAAGAGGCACAGTCGAGGGTCGAAGGAAGCTTAGTGTTTATTATAGATCTTATAGAAAAAAGAATCATGACAAAGTAATTGCCATAGAAAGAAAATCTAGATTAAAGAGATCTATGTTTAAAATTTAAACAAAGGTAATATGACTAAGAAAGCATACTTTGGTTCTCACGGACCTTTCTTATACGACGAGACTGCTCTTATAGATGATCCAGATGGTGATTTCTCAGGTGAGACAGTAAGGGGAATAACAGTTGATCAAGCTTTTGTGAAAGATGCACCTGGAAGTGGAGAAGAAGTTGTAAGATTAGATGATATTGAGGTAACTGCTAGAAGGTACACAGCTCTAGCAAATCCAGCTAGTGGATTTACTTTACCAAATAGGAGTGGATCAACATCTAAACTTCCTGCTAACCCAACTGACGACTTTAGATATATGTTCATGATGAATTAGCTTATGAGTATAAAGTGTATATGGAATCATGGATTTACTGCTGAATATAAGTTTGGTAAAGCACTATGCGGAGTTAAATCTGGAAATAAAAGACCTGATAGGATAGAAGTTTCTATGAGTGATATATATAACTTCTGGCCTAAGAGTGGGCTTACTGAATACTTAACTAGATTAGCAAGACTTAAAACTGATAATCAGGAAATAGTAATAGTATTATGAGTTTCCAAGAAAAACAACTGGGACAAGCTAGAGAAAATAGTACTAATCCAGTTAGCGTCTATAGTCCTGGAGCTAGTACTACTACTATAATTAAGACTATTATCTTATGTAACACAAGTGGAGCAGCTGCTACCTTTCGTCTCTTCCTAGATGATGATGGAACTACATATGATGAATCTACTGCTCTAGGATGGGATGTAGATTTAGATGGAGGTAGTATGGTTGAGTTGGATACCTTTATGCCTATGAATAATGCTAATGGAAACTTTGCCTATAGGAGTAGTGTAGCTAATGCTATTACTATAACCATAGGTGGTGCGGAGATTACTTAATGTTTAATAGAATAATATTAGTTATATTATTAATTCTACTATTCATGGTAGGAACTGCTGCTATAACTTCTCTCCCTAATAAGGTAAAAATCTGGGATGGTACTAATGTTGTAGATGTAATTAGTTATGAAGGACAGAATTCGCTGAGAACTACTTTCGGTCATAAGCCTACATTTATGATTCACTTAAATGCCCAGAGTATATCTGGTGATACTGCATATGTACTTATTGATTTGAGCGGTACAACAGACTGGCCACATACTGATACTGGTCTTATAATTGTTGAGTGGATAACTATAAATGCTAATCCATCTAGTACATTCAGGGGTGATATTGAGCTTGGATTCCTAACCAATGTAGATGGAACTGATGGAGATTTTCATGAGATACATGACCTACATCTAGAGAAGCAAGGATCTGAAATCGCTATAGCGTGGTCTCATACAGATCATGGATTAGCATTGCAGACATCTACTTGGTATGGGCCTATAAATATAGATGATATTACTTTCCAGAATGATGTTCTATTGATAGGACCTAGTGGAATATCATCTTTTGTCTCTGGGAATGGAGATATGGTACTGAAGATTACTGCAACAGCTGGAGATATAAGTATAGGAATTGCTGTTGGATATACTACAATAAACTAGGAGAAAGAATTGCCCTTCATAATAGATGGAACTGATGAATTTGGCCCTACTTCTGATGTAAGGGATGTCTCCTATGACTATAAATATCCAGGAGAATTAGACCTAAAGCCAGGTTCTGAACTCCATGAAGCTCTAAAGAATGCTATCCTTCGAAGGGCCAAAGCCTCTGCTAACATGATGAATAAGAGGTTTAATTCTTGGAATAAGATAGATCATAAGATGACTGGGTATATTGATACTACTCAGAAAGAGGAGGACATTAAGGTAGAGGATTCAAGGAAACCAATCTCCATAGTATTCCCATATTCCTACGCAATTATGGAGACTATTCTGGCATATATGATAGGTGCCTTCTTGAGGGAGCCTATTCTTAGGTATGAAGGCGTAGGGCCAGAAGACATGATGGGAGCTATTCTCCTTGAGAAGGTAGTGAATACTCAGACAGTGAATGGTAAGATGGGACTTGCCTTGCATACCTTCTTCAGAGATGCTGTTAACTATGGAATGGGTATATGTGCTCCTAGATGGAGAGAGAAGAAGGGATTTAGAACTATCAGAATAGAGCAGCCTAGTGGTATCTTTGGTAATCTATTCAGACCTAAGAGATTCGAAAGGGGATTTGAGGAGACAACAATCTTCGAGGGAAGTGTATTAGATAATATAGATCCATATAAGTATCTCCCAGACCCCAACGTGCCAGTCCATAAGGTACAAGATGGAGAATATGTAGGGTGGCTTGAGGAGACCAACTATATGAATCTGCTCAGTCAAGAGAAGTGGGACAGTGAGATGTTTAATGTTAGGTATACTAGGCATGTTTTTAATAGAGTGTCAAGTATATATGGAAAGGATCAATCTGGTAGGAATACTAAGACTGGGACTATCAAAGATAGAAACGAAACTGTCACTAAGCCAATAGATGTAATATATAAGTATATAAAGATAATTCCAAGTGATTGGAAGCTTGGAAGTAGTAACTATCCTGAGAAGTGGCTCTTCGCATTGGCAGCTGATACTGTCATAATAAAGGCTCAACCTCTTAATCTAGATCATAATATGTTCCCAGTTGCAGTGGCTGCTCCTGACTTCGATGGATATTCAACTACTCCTATTAGTAGGATGGAACTAACAAATGGTATGCAAGAGACATTAGATTGGCTATTCAACTCTCATATCGCGAACGTCCGCAAGGCCATAAACGATATGATTATAGTTGATCCTTATCTGGTAAATATGAAGGATTTGAAAGATCCTCGTCCTGGGGCACTTATTCGTCTAAGAAGACCAGCTTGGGGAAGAGGAGTAGATAAAGTTGCTCAGCAATTAGTAATAAATGATATTACTAGGACGAATATAGCTGATTCTGCCTACATAGTACAATGGATGCAGAAGATAGGTGGTAGTGGTGATGAGTCTTCAATGGGCTCATTGAGAAAAGGTGGGCCTGATAGACTAACAAAGGCTGAGTTCCAAGGTACTCGCTTTGGAACTATGTCTCGCTTCGAAAGAATGGCTAAGGTAATAGGTATGCAGGGAATGCAAGATATAGGCTATATGTTTGCATCTCATACTCAGCAGCTTATGAAACAAGAGACATATGTTAAGACTATAGGTAGATGGCAATTTGAGTTGGAGCAGGAGTTTGGTAAAAGTAGGATCAAAGTAACACCTTATGATCTACTAATAAACTATGATGTATTCGTGAGGGATGGAAGTGTTCCAGGAGGTAATTTCTCAGATGGATGGTTACAGATGTTTAAGACTATAAGTAGTTCTCCTGAGTTATTACAAGAATTCGATATTGTTAGAATCTTCAAGCATATAGCTCGTAATATGGGAGCTAAGAATGTAAGTGATTTTGTTAGGAAGAAGGGTATATCTGCTAGTCTATTACCTGATAATACCGTAGAAAATCAAGCTAGTAGAGGTAATATAGTACCAATATCTGGAACAGCATGAAGAATATAGACTGGAGTATCTTAATAGGCATAGTATTGGGAATGATTCTTTGTTATATAACCTTGTTTAGAGTAGATTGGTTAAGTATAGTATTTCATGGTGAAGAAGTATATAATAACCTTTTAAAAGTGAGATGGAGATAATGAAAGATAGAGATTTCGAAGATAACCCAATGCTTATTAATAGTACTCCTGAACAGATTAGTAGCTTTAGGCAATCTACATTTTGGGGAGATATGAAGAGAGAATTGGAGATCTGGATTGATATGGCTAGAGGTATGCTAGAAAATCCAGATTCAAGTCCTGCAGAGGATTCCGTTAATAAAGGTAGAATTGATGCTGTTAGATATGTCCTAGAAATGCCTAGAGTCTTGCAAGGTACTAAGAAGGAGGAATTAGAAAGGAGCCAGTATGAACGAGAAAATAAAGAAGGATGAAGAAGCTGTAACAGATGAGATAGATAAAATGTTAGGATTAGATACTGAGGTATCTGAGATTAAGGAAGATGAATCAGATATTAAAGCTGACGAGAAGGATGAGAAGAATGATACTCCTACAAAGGATGATACTAGAGATGATATTAAGGATACTGATGCTGATGATCCCGAGAAGGTTGAAGATGATAAAGTGGTTAATGATGATAAGGGAGACGAGAAAGGAACAAAACCTACAAAAGATGACGAGGTAGAAGATGATAAGATAAAGAAGGATGATAAAGATACTCTCATAGAATCATTGAGGAAACAGATTGAAGACGGTCATATTACTCCTGATGTAGTAGTTGATCCTGCTAAGCCAGCAGAAGATGATAAGAGTGTAATTGTACTATATGACAAAGATGGTAAAGTAGTTGAAACTAGACCAGTAGAGAAGAAAGAGGAGGAAAAGGTTGCAACTCCTGATCCAGTAGACTTCATAGGTGATATCAAACTTGATGACCTCCTTGATACTAAGGAAGGCCTCAATAAACTGCTCAATTTAGTATATAATGCTGGTATTAAGATAAGTGCAGATGATCTAGCTAATAGCAGAGATGGATTCGTGAGGAGTGCAGTTGAGGAGTCTGCTAGGAAGCTCCCAGGTATGATAACTAACCATGTGACTAGGCAATCTACTGTGAATGATCTAGTAGATGATTTCTACAGGGAGAATGAGGATTTAATTAAATTCAAGCAGACTGTATCAGCAGCTGCTAATCAAGTACATGCCGAACATAGTGATTGGCAGATATCAGATATATTCAAAGAGGCTGCAGTAGTAACAAGAAAATCACTGGGTCTTCCTACTAAGTCTACTGAGGATAATAAGGATGATAAGAATAATAGAGAAAGAAATCCTGCTTTTGTAAAAGATGCAGGTAAATCTAGGAGTAACACTAGTATTAATCTAAAAGGAGTGGCGAAGGAAATAGATGATCTAATCAATATTCAATGAGGAGGTGAATTGTAATGAGAGAATCTGCTGAGCAAAGAGTAAATGATGAGAAGGTCAGAGATGGATTTGTAGTCATAACAGCTACAACCTATCAGATGACAGAACGTGATTCATTAGTGCATTGTGATACCACCGATAATGCCATAACTGTAACACTCCCACCTGTTGGATCAGTGGCCGGGAAGATATTCACAGTCTACCTTAAGACAGATCCAAGTGGTAACGATGTTACTGTCGAGGACTATCAGAATGATTCATTAGCATGGTCTGACGTTGGAGATATAACCCAAGCTGATGCCGATGACTGTGATGTCCTTATGAGTGACGGAATAGCATGGCATAACCTTTCGAAAAGAACATAACTAAATAATAACAAGGAGGTGAATAAAGATGGCTGGATTTCTCGGAATGCGTGGGACAGGAGACTGGGCTACTGATGAGCGTCCTCTAAACTGGAGGCAAGGAATACTTCGGCTCTACCCAAATGGCACAGCTCCTTTGACTGCTATATTGAGTAAGATGGGTGAGGAGAAAGTAGACGATCCTCAATTTCACTGGTGGACTAAATCCTTAGCAACTCAGAGAGCATCAGTAACCAATGTATTCACAGATGCTGCTCTTACTACTCCATTAGCAGTAGCTGGTACAGATGGTCAAACCTTATATGTCCAGATGATTGAGGCAGATGCTGACCAACTTAGAGCAGGTCATCAGGTTCTTCTGAGAGACGCTAGCGATAATACAGTAGATGTTAATGCTAAGATCACTGCAGTTGTGAAGAGTGGTGCTAGCTCATATGCTACTGTTAAGCTCTTAGAGGCTGATGATAACTCTAGTAATAATAACTTAACAAGTTGCGATGTTCTTTTGGTGATAGGTAGTATAAACCCTGAAGGTGGAGCTATTCCAGATGCTATAGCTTACGATCCTCTTAAGCTATTCAATTATACTCAGATCTTTCGAACTCCTCTTGAGATCACTCGAACAGCTAGGAGGACTAGACTGAGAACAGCTGATGCTTATCAGGAGGCCAAGAGAGAGGCACTTGAGCTTCATTCTATTGAGCTAGAGAAGGCCTTCCTTTGGAGCATTAGGACTGAGACTACTGGAGCTAATGGTAAGCCTGAGAGAACCACACTTGGTCTTATTCCTTCCATTAGGGATAATGCTTCTGGGAATGTAGTTGATTTCACTCAAGATTCTGATTATAGTGGTGATAGTTGGCTCACTAGTGGAGAGGAGTGGCTTGATAAGACTCTCGAAGTTATCTTCAGGTTTGGTAGTATGGAGAAGTTAGCCTTTGTTGGGAGTGGCGCTCTCTTAGGTATTAATAGACTTGCCAAGACTGGAGCCCAGATCAATATAAAGCCTCGCCAGATGGACTTTGGTATTAAGGTAGCTGAGTGGATTACTCCCTTTGGTTCTATTTTCATGAAGACTCATCCACTCTTCAGCTATGAAGAAACTAATCGTAATGCTATGGTTATCTTTGAGCCTAAACTTCTTAAGTATAAGTACATAGATGATACTATCTTTAAGAAAGATCAAGAAGCTAAAGGCACTGATGGTTCCAAAGATGAATATATCACTGAGTGTGGCCTTGAGTTTCATCACTCAACTGCTATGGGCTACCTCACTGGTCTTAACACTGATAATGCTTTGGTGTAAGCTAGCTACTTCCAAAGCGCCCCAGAAGGTGGGAGTCTTGCCGGAGATTCCCACCTTCATTTAAAAATTAAACATAGGTGATAACATGGCTCATAAGGGTCCTAAGAAAGGCATGACTATTGAGAAGGTTAAGGAGATGAAGATTGGTCTAGAGACAGAAATAATGAAGCTTCTTAAGGATTTTGAATCTGAGACTGGAGTCTATACTGGATACCTGAATATAGAAAGAGAGCAAGAAGAAGTCGATATTAAGGAAGCTCCAATAATGCAAACATCTACCAAGGAAAAAGACATAATAAATGTAGACGTAAACATGGAACTTGATCTCATATTCTAGGATAACCTATGGACTTAGTTACCTTAAGACAGAAGTTTATTGAGCTAAGTGGTCGCTACGATCTAGTTGTCAACACCACAGATTGGGCAGATAATGGTGCTGACTTCTTTATCAATGCTGGCCAAGATCATCTTGATAGACTATTCAAGCATAAGAAGTCAGAGGCTAGAGCCTTTGGGACTCTTAGTATAGGTGGATATTTCTTCAATATAACTAGAGCTAGGGCAGTGAAGAATGTATGGGTATCTACTACAAGTGCGAAGTATGAACTTGAGAAGAAAACCATCCAGCAGATAAAAGGATTCTTCGCTTCTCCTCCTGCTGATATAGACACTGGGAGGCCTCTCTACTATTCTCCCACTGTCATAAGGAATGTTCCTGAAGAGAATGATCAGATTATAATAGATAGCTTCGGTGGAACTGCTACTGATACTGTTAGTGTTGAGCATTATACCTTTCATGGTATTCTTGCATATCCTCCTGCTAATGAGGAATATGAGATTGAAGTATGGGGACTATTTTATACTAATGAACTCCTAGTAGATGCTGATGAGAGCTGGTGGTCTGTTATTCATCCTCATACCCTTATATTATCAGCTATGAGATCAGTTGAGCAAACTTATAGAAATACTCAAGGGGTTAAGGATATGGATTTTGCTATACTAGCTGAGGTGACTGGGATGGATAAGGATATGGTTGAAGAGGATGTAGCTGAATTCGATCAAATAGAAGGATGATAGAGTGTTAGAAATATGGATGATCATTATAGGAATATCAATGTCTATGGGAGGATTTCTACAGATTTATAAAATGTGGAGGCGAAAAAGTTCAGATGATATATCTATAGCTTTTTGGATAGTTATGATTCATGGTCTTATATGGTGGTTTTACTATGGAATAACTATTAATAGCATCAGTCTAATTGTTACAAACAGTATCTGTATTATTTTAGATTCTACTGTCTTAATAATGATTATAAAATATAGAGGAAATAAAAGTGAAAAAGGACATCATAAAAGGTAGTACACCTGAGGAAAAATTCAAGTCCATAGATAATATTCTCAGGAGAATGAACCTTAAGCTCCAGAGAACAATAATAGGAGTGATGCCTCCTATTCCTATCTCATCCTATATAGACATACCAGGTAGTGATAGAATTATACTGAGGTATTTCTTTGTATCTGATGGTAAGATTACAAAAGGTGGAATAGCTGTCGAGAAGTATAATATAAAAACTAGTGTTAAATTCTCAGTCACTTTTAATGGGCCTAAAGCAGGAAGACGCTATATTTTTGAGACAAGAAGCCCACTGCATTTAGAATTAATGGATATGCCTATAGAGGCTGGCGATAGGTTAATAGTGAAGGTAGATACAGTTGGGACAGATGATACACATAATGTAGTAGAGGGAGTCTGGGCTGGCTTCTTATTTGAAGTAGATATAAAGAGTATGAATAAGGAAGAATTCCTAATTGATGAGTTAAGGAGGATAAGCAATGGCGAAAGTAGTGAGTGAGTCACAAAAGGCTGGAATTGGTAAGACTGATATGAATAAGAAACTAACCAGTGAGGAGAAAACTCCAGGTAATCCTAAGTCAAGTAATGATAATGTAGGTAGTTATCTTAGTAAAAGAAAAGGAAAATGAGAGAGTTCGAGACAACATTTAAAGAGGGACTAAGAGGCGGGCTCAGGAAGGGCTTCGACAACTCAAGGAATTCTGAAGCTCTCACTGAGGCCTTTAATCTTAAATGCTATGAGAATGGTATACGTCCCTTTATACCAATTACTTGGGTATCTGGATGGTCTCTAGATTGGCCATATCCTCAGGCGTTTGTTGGAAAGAATTATAGAGTGTTAGCTACTAGGAATAGAACATATGAAATAGCTTCTGACTTTGATCTTGTAAAAGCATTAGATGTGCCTGAGGGACAGAGATGGGATTTTATAGATTTTGGAGATTATCTACTTCTAGTAAATGGGTCAACTATCGTAGTGAACTATAATGGATCCTACTCAAAAGAATCATCCACTTCAATTATGCCTCGCTTTGCTACTGGGTGTAACTTTAGAGGGCAGATAGTAGCTGGAGATATTAGAACAGATTGGTTTGATTGTGACAGAGGATCGGTAATATGGAGTAAGATAGGTAGTGCTGATTTTACTCCGGGTGGTGGTAGTATAGCTGGCTATAGACATATATACTGGGAAGATAATGTTCTGAGAACTATAAGACTAGGAGATGCTGTTGTAGTATATGGTAGTAATGGTATAATGTCCATGATTCCTAGTGATGCTACTTTCGGTATGAAAGAGATCCTCGATGTAGGTATTCCAACTAGGGACTCTGTGGCAGGAGATGATAAGTTTCATTTCTTTGTAGATTCAGATAGATGGCTATGGATTATGGGAGTAGATCTTAAGCCTAAGAAATTAGGTTATCAAGAATACATTGAGACTCTTAATGATAACTTCATAATGTCTTATGATAGTTTCAATAAAGATCTATATATTAGTGATAATAGTAATTGTTTCTTATTAACTCCATATGGAATGACTAAGGTACATCAACTAATAACATCCGTAGTTAATATAGGTGGGACTTCTTATGGTTCTATAAGTGAGGGAAGTAATCAAGATATAATATTGGTTACAGATACTATAGACTTCGGAATAAGGGGCATAAAGACTATATCAACCGTGGAACTAGGTGTAGACTGTTCGTCTAATGTATTTATAGCTATTGATTATCGTTATAATAAAGCCAATGGATTCTCGAGAAGTCCTTGGAAACTAACTGGGCCAGAAGGAGTAGGCACTCCAATTGTTTCTGCTCCTGAGATGAGAGTATGTGTGAAGACTACTCCTCTTGTATCTGATAAGATGTCTATGGAGGACGGTATAGATATGGATTATGAGGATGGTACTAGCATGCTATATGAAAGTGGTATAACATTTGACGACTTCAATTTAGATTATATAAATACTAAGGTTAAGTTAGTGGATAGAAGATTCATAAGAGGTCCTAGGACCTCAGATATAAGACATAATACTGAGTAGAATAATGCTAATAATGTTAATGCCTGATCAGATATCAGAGAATTGGGAAACTATAAAGTATGCGTTGGGAGAATCTCTCCCACCTATATCTCTAAAATCCCCGGAGACTATGAATAATATACTTATAAAGCTCATGAGTGGGGATATGATATGCTGGATATCTTATGACAAAGATGATAATAGCATTAATGGATTAGTTATTACTACAATAGTAATAGATGATTGTAGTGAAATTAAGAATCTATTAATATATGCAATATATGCTTATAATCAAACTAAAGGTATAGATTGGATGGATGGATACGAGTCTCTTAGGAAATATGCTAAATCTAGAGATTGTAATAGTATAATTGGATATACTAAGAATGAGAAAATTATCAAGATAGCTGAGAAGTTCAACTTTGACTCGACATATAGATTCATATCATTTCCTGTGTAACTATGTTTAAAATTTAAACGAAGGGGACTATAAGATGATGAATGTAATACTATCGATTATAATTACTCTTATGCTAGTATCTAATGTATCTGCTAGACCTTGGTCTGGTACAAGTCCTCTTGTATCTCCTGCAGGGAATGATCTTCTTATGACAGTAGATATATCAGATGATACTATGGCTAGTACAGGTACAAATAAGAAGATTACATTGAGTAATCTATATAAGACTGGTGTTAGTGTATATAATATTGTACTAACTAATGATATAATTAGTGCTCAATCAGCATATGGTACGTCTACTAATAAGACCTTTGTAATATATGAATCTTTTACTATGTCAGGATCATCTACTACTATTACCCACGATGTTTTTTCTCAGAATGGGGCTATTATGTCGGGTGATCCTACGACAGGAACTACTATAACCTTTGCAGGCTCATTCAATGCTGGGTCTTATCAGGTGTTTGCAAATGATTCGAGTGTTACACCTGTGTTTGGTAGTGGAATAGAAATTAATCCTATGTGGTGGGGAGCTGGAGTAGGTGACACAGATGATGAAATAAAGATAAATAAAGCTATTTGGTCTGCTTCTTTAGGAGATAATAGAGGAACGGTTAAGCTATCTGGAGTAACTTATATTTTTTCTGACAGTATAATTCTTTATAATAGTGTCAATTTTATAGGGGCAGGAAGAAAAAATACAATCTTAGACTATCGTGGTTCTGTAGATTCGATAGTATGGGCTGAAAGACCTTCTTACACAACTATATCTGATTTTACACTGACTCACAGGAATAATATCAACTCAGGTACTTCCATAGCTGGTATCCGAACAGAATATGGTATGCGATATTCTTCAATAAAGAATATTGATATCTTAGCTCTGGACGGTTTGACACAGTACGGACTCTTATTGCAGGGAGATGCTGTTACTGCCGGGGTCGGAGTATATAATAATTATATAGAATTAGTTAATGTATTCAAGGATGCCAGACGGGATGATGCTTCTGTTGCATTTTATCTAAAGGGAAGAGTTACGCCTGCATCTGGAGCGAATGTTAATACTCTTATAAGACTACATACTGTAGACTTTAACACTTCATATCAGATAGATGATGGTCATGGAAACACGTTTATAGGATGCAAAACAGAGGATGATGGCACTGAACAGACATTGGTAGATCATCATATAAAGTTAAGATCTATGAGAACAGCGGCTCAAGTTCCTAATACCTACGACAATACCTTTATAGGTCATTCCTTCGACAATGCTGATGATGATAAAAGGGTTTTACTTCACAATGAGTTTTCTGCTCTAAATTTCAACTATGCCAATTTTTATGGAGCCAGACAGTTCTTACCTAAACTTCAAGTCGATATTACCAGTGGCAGTACCGGAATTGGCATTCCTGGATTTAGTTCTAACAGTAGGGGAATATTTGTTAGTGGTTCAGGCGTCACAAATCCAGTAAGCACTGGGACACAGCAGATAGTAGGTCAAGCTGATGGTGGGATATTGTCAATACGAGGAGGCCCAGACTATGATTCTGGAAGCATAATCCTTGGATCAGCTAACTTACCCACAGATATTAATTCAGTAACTGTTGGTGGAGTGGCGGTTGTATTAAAGCGTAATGAGACGAATGCACAGTTCAACATCCTTAGTTCAACGGGAAATGGGACTTATATTAGACATTTTACGGTATCTGAGTTAGGATTGATGAGGTTAAAAAATGTATCTACTCTAACTATATCGAGTGGTGTAGTATCTGTAACATCCTCCTTTCATGGGATAGCAACAGAAGATGGCGCTGCCTCGGATAACCTTGCCACAATAAATGCTACTGTAGTGGACACCAGTGGAATACTTATAATCAGGGCTGCAAGTGGTGCGAGTACTGTTGTCGTAAAGGATAATTCAGGTAATCTGGACTTAAACGGTGACTTTAGTATGGATGATGCAAGAGATATGATGATGCTTATAAGTGTTGATGGTGTATCCTGGACGGAGCTCTCAAGATCTGATAATAATTAAATATACACTTTTAGTTCTAATATTAACTAATAGACTATATGAATATAGGAGAATATTGTGGCTAGTGAGCTAACAGTATCAGTAAGCGTTAATTTTAGTAAGGGTGGTATAACTCTTGCAAAGTCTCATAATATTACTACTGATGTAGCGGGTGATGCCTTTACTTATCAGGTTCAGTCTATAGGAACTGTTGAGGAGTCCATAGAGCAAGGAGCAGATGTAGGTACTCCAGGCTATATAATGATTAAGAATACTGATTCTACTAATTATATAGAAGTAGGTTCAACAACCGGAGTATATGATATAAGGATTAACGCAGGTGAGGTTGCTCTCTATAGACATAATAGTGCTACTATATATGCTAAGGCTAACACAGGAGCATGCTTGATTGAGTATGTTCTTATTGAAGCATAGGAGAATAAGATGAGTGGATCTGGTGGAGGAAGTAGTGGGGGTGGAGGTGGTGGCTCTGGGCAGGTATCTTATCCTGCATATATGGAGGCTATACACTCAACATGGCTGGATGCGTTAAGTGCTCTTATGTCTACTGGTAGCCCTTTTGCTGGTGATACTGCTTATGATCCAACTACTCCAATAGCAGCTATTGATGCTGAGATTGCCCTATTCAAGACTGTAGTAGATGCATTAGCTAGTGAAACTGATTGGGCTGCTAAAATGGCAGCTGCTAAATCTTATATAGATGCATCTATAATAGATGATACATATGTAGATGCTGATATTGCGGCATTTGCTGCTGTACAAGATGATCAGATAACTAATATTGTCTTACCCCGCTTTCAGGCAGGAATGAGAGATATAAATGCTGTTATGTCTTCAGCCTTTATAATAGGTGAGGCCTTTATAGAGGGCATGAGAGATAGGGATGTTGCTAAGTATGGTACTGGTCTTAGAGAGAAGCTCCATCTTATGAGAAACGAGATGATCATGAGAGGAGCTGATAGAATGCTTGCCGATCTCATTCAGAATATAATGTTTGATAAAGATGTGGCAAATCTAACATATGAATCTAATCGTCTTGAGATAGTTGCTTTCAAGGAACAGACAGATCAAGACCTTAGTATAGACGAGGCAGATGCAACCTGGCCTTTAGAGATATATCAATACTCAGCAAATATGTTAGCTGCAATAGGTGGTGGTACTGTTACACCTAATGTACAGGGAAAACAGGGATCAAAAGCTGCTTCAGTCCTTGGTGGAGCGTTGAGTGGAGCAGCTGCTGGAGCAGCATTAAGTGGAGGTAATCCTATAGGTGCTGGAATAGGAGCAGCTGTTGGAATAGGGGCGGCACTTCTCAATTAACCTTTGTTTAAAAATTCAACATAGGAGTCAATCATGGCTGTTTTTCAACCTAATATAACTGAAGACTTGAGCGGACTTAATACTGGAGGCGGATCTTTTGATGCCATTGCTAGAGCACTTGCTGATCCTAACGTCATCAATGCTCTCTCAACTGCGGGAGCTGGTTTCTCAGCTAAAGGTAGAGGAGAAGACATAGGAGTTGGTGAGATACTCTCTAACGTATCTAATCAGTTCGTCAGGAATAAAGCCTTCCAAGGTAAGACAGAAGCTGATACTGCCAGTCAGAAAGACATAATGGCACAAGTACTTGATCTCCTAAAAGGTGGATCTAAGGGATTCAGTGATGCTAAGCTTGGAGGTCCTACTAAGGCAACAATAGATGGCAATCAGGTTACTCTTACTGGCACTGCTAATCCTGCTGATACCAACGAGGCTCAGGAAATAGCAGATAGAAGCTCAGGTACAGAGGGAATAGATGTTTTTGGAGATGCTGATATAGTAGAAGGTATCAAAGCTAATCAACCTCAGGCTCCAACAACAGGAGGCACGGAGATCAGCCCTTTCGGGGAGCTCCCAGTAGGGAGCAAATCATCGAGGGGATTCTTCGACTCTCTGGGCCAGTAAGTGGAGGTAGTACAGCTGGGCTTAGTCCTGAAGATATTAATATTGCTAGTACTATAGCACATAGAGGTGATCCACTTAGGCAAACAGTTGCTCAATTCTTAGGTGGTGAGGACTTGAGAGCATCTCAAGCTGATCTATCCAGAGCTCAAGCTACAGCAATTGAAACTCCTCAACAGAGATCAGCTAGAGAAGCCTATAATATTAATCTTACTAAGGCTAGGACTCCTGAAGAGATTGATAATCTTATTGCAAGTACTGATGTTCTTAGATCTAATAAATTGCTTACTGATTCTCAAGCTAAGAAAAATATAGAACTTCTAGGATTACAAAAGAGAACCATGGTAGCTAATATAGCAGCTACAAAAGCTGGTACTATTGATACTATTATGCAGGCTATGATTAGAGGTGAGAGTATAGATATTGAGAAAGCTAAACTTACTATAGCCCAAAATGAGAGTCCCACTAAAATTAAACTCATGAAAGCTAATGCTGAAGATGCAGTGGCATCTGGTAAATTGAAGAAAGCTACAGGTGATCAGATAGTTAAGACAGCAGATGCTAGACTCGCTGAGATAGAAGCATCTACTGGTCTTAAGAAAGCAACAGCTGCTGGAGTTGAAACTGCTGAGGAGAAATATAAGAGAGCTATTGATGTTGCTAATATAAATGCTAAAGCCTCTATGATTGCTGCTGGAAGAAAATTCAGAGAGGCTGATCTTAAAACCATCAGAAGTCAAGTACTTAAGCTGGAGGGAGTTAGTGATTTTGCAGGTCTTGCATCTGATGTAAGAGATAGAGTTACTGATACTACTACCCTAGCTACCTCACTATTTGCATCTATAGAAACAACAGCTGATCAGGCTGTAGCTACTGCTAGAGCAACTATGATAAATTCTTATATTGCACTCGGTAGATTAACAGCCGATGCTGCTATAAGTGATCTATCTCCTATTATCTCCAGTGGAGTAGATACATCTGTTGTACTTAGGAAATTAGTAGAATTAGGACTAGATCAAGATGCATCTAATAGACTCATAGACGCAACTATATCGAGTATAAGAAATGCCAATCAATGATACTAGACAACAGTTCATAGGTGAGAGTCCTAACCTACTCATCAATGATACTAGAGGAGCCTTCGCTGATCCAGCTCCTAAGCTTGATCTAGGTGGCTTTGATCTAGGTGGAGCTCTTAAAGAGACTGGCAAAGATATAGCCATGCTTCCTGTTGAGGCAGCTGATTTCTTAGGTGGCTTTGGATCAGGTATGACAGCTTGGGTGGCTTCTCAACTAGCTGGAAAAGGTACTGCTATTGGAGCCAAGATTTTTACTGATCTATCATCCGAAGAAGCCAGAGCTACTGGAGAATCAGTAGAAGAGAGTGTTGCCAACTTCATGATCTATCATCCCCAGACTGAGAGGGGGAAAGCTGGAGTTGAGATAGTTGGTCGAGCAATAGATTGGTCTGTTGGTAGAGGAGCTGAACAAGTAGATCATGAGCTTAGTAAGATTGATCCAGTCTTAGGATATGTCTATGGACTATTTGTGGAGTATACGGCCTTTCATACTGCTGGTATAGCTGGTAAAGGTCTTAAGCCTAAGATTGCTAAGGTCATAGAGAAGCTTGATAAAGATATTATTAAGGTAAAGGAGACTGGTAAGATAGAATCGATCAGTCTTGATAAAGGTGATCTTATTGCACTAGAGAAAATAGTTAAAGAAGATCCTACATTATCAGTACCTGTTGAGGAATTCATAGAATGGCAGAAAGTTAATGAGATAGGTGTTCAAGATGTAGGTGAGATGCTAAAGGGAGAAGCTGAGAAGCCAGTGGAGTTTAGGAGATTCTCAGATGCTCTTGCTGGAAGGGAGACAGCTGAAATAGCTCCTCAGAGGACACCTACTATTAAGGTTGTTGAGAAGGGAGGAGGTAAGCCTACTAATGATACTGCTAGGGCAGTTGAGCATGATGGAGAGGCTGGATTTGAGGATGTTAAGGTTGCTAAGACTATTAAAGAGAAAATAAAAGTAACTCCTGAAGAAACAGATCTTATATTTGAGGGAGCTAAAGAAACTGCCAAGATACCAGATGAAGTTTCTAAGATATCAGAAGTTGCTGAGGTCAGAAAAACCAGAAGGAAAGCAAAGGAAAAACCTATATTAGAAACAGTCCCTAGAAATATACGTCGCATCCAGAAGAAGCATGATATAGAATTCATCAGCTCTGAGATCATAGAAGGTGAAACCACAATAAGATGGTTCGATAATATTAGTCAGAAGAGATTCACCTCCGAAGGTACAAGAGGGATAGGTTCTGAGCTTGATACCTTAAGGGAGAAACCTAAGAAGCCTCCTAAGGCTAAGGATATAGAGGCACAAATAGAAGACATTGGAGTTCGAGCTACTGAGGGTGAAGATCTTGCTAAGCTTGAGGAAGAGGCATTAGGAATAACTAGACTAGCTGAGCCTGAATCTCCTGAGTTTGTAAGAGCTCAAGACTTCCTATCTATCATTAGGAAGATGAAGAGGCAGAAAGAAGCAGGACCTATAAAGCAGCAGAAGGTCATGGAGACTCAGCCCCTTAAGGAGAAAATCTCCAAAGGAGAGGATCTAACAGCTGAGCAAGCTGCATCCAGAGCAGGTGAGGAACTTGAAGATTTCTCAAAGGAAGGACCTGATCCTGATATAGGTAGATCAGCCAGTGAAGTATCTGCTGACTTAGTGGATCTATTCAGAACAGGTGGAGAAGAGGGTGCTCTTGGTGGTTCTATAAAGAAGATGACAGCTGCTGAAAGAGAAGTAGTTGGTCGTCTCATGGCTGATGCGAAGAGGGCAGGTCGATCATTGAAAGATATGCTCAAGGAAGCAGGATTCAAAGATGATATAGCTGATAAGATTGATAAAATTGCTAAGCAACTTGAAGAGAGAGTAGCTGAGAAGAGGCTATCAGATGATATAAAAGACTTGAATAGTGCAGATACCTTCATGGCTAAGGTCGACATTGAGGCTCCCTTTAAGAAGGATGGTGCTCCTGAGACTGGATTTCATACTAAAAATTACTACTCAGTGAGATCAGCCTTTGAAGAAGAAGGATTAGTTCTCATAAAGAATCTTAGTAAAAAGAAACTAACTAAAGAACAATATGCAGATGCAGCTATTCTTGCTCAGAAGAAGGATATAGTAGGTGATACTCCTGTACATGAAGTGGCTAGAACTACCCAAGAATATTTTCGATCATCTTTTCAAGAACTAAAAGACATAGGTGTTCTCCAAACTACATTCCCAGATGAGATGATTAATAGACTCAGGGCTAAGAATACTGATCTTAGTAAGAGGATTGAGAAGAGCTCGGGTGATCCTAAAAATAAAGAACGTCAGGTTCGAATAGATAATAATAAAGAACTAATAAAGAAGCTAAAGAATATGGACTTCGTTCATATACCTACTACTCTCTGGTTTGATAGGATGGCCTCATCTGATCCTGTTAAGTTTAAGAAGATCCTATCATTTCTGACTATTAAGAAAAGACATACTATAGATATACAGGATCTTATTGATAAGAAACTAATTAATAAGAGTGATATAGATATAAGAGACATAGTTGGGAACTATGCAAGGAGGAAAGGAAAGGATATAGCTATAGCTAGAATAATAAATGCTGCTAAGGAAGAAGGGCTCATAATAGATAAATGGAAGAAGGGCTATGATAGAATATCAGCTAAGGAATTTCCTATGCTTAAGCAGAAGTATGCAGCTCCTTATTTCCTTGAGTATATGAAGGATTTCATTGGATTCTATAATACAAAGCCTGGAATAGTACATGATATCCTTACTACTAGTAAAGGATTTCAATTCTTTAATCCACTCTTCCTTCCATTCTATGATGCATACCAAGCATTTATAGGAGGAAGTCTTAGAAGCTATAGAGCTCTTCTACCCACTAAAAATAATTACATATATCGTGCTATGAAATCTACTGTTGATAAAGATGCCAATTATTGGCGATCTCTCAACGAGGGATTATCCTCAAAGCCTTTCAATAATCCTTGGAATAATTTCTGGGATTTAGTGGAATCCTCAAAGCGCGGCTATGGTGGAAGGATACTTAACAGCGTAGTTGGGAAAGGTAAGCTAATAGCTAAGCACAAAGTTACTGGTATTCCTAGAGTAGCTCTTGAAACTATGAAAGATATATACGGAGTCTCATGGAATACTGCATGGTATCTTGATAGAGCTATAAGAAGCATATCATATGAGTTTCTAATCGATAGGGGCCTTAGTCCTAGAGAAGCTGCTCAGACAGCTGCACTATGGCATGCTGACTATGCTAGTGTGCCTCCACGTCTTAGGAGAATGTTAAATCATGTCTTTTTTACTCCTACTTTTAAGATAGCTATGACTAAGTTATATGCAAATCTGGTCAGTGGAGCTATTAAATCTGCTAATGTATTTGATCTTAGTCATATAAAGAATAAGAGCACAAGATTAGCTGCTAAAGGAGCAATAGCAATAGTAGCTGTTAATGCTGGATATGATCTTATTATGAAAGGACAAGGCTTTGAGAAGGAAGGACTTGAGGATTGGGGTGTTAAGTATTTTAGAACAGTAGATACAGACGAGGGCCCGAGAGAGCTAGTGATTCCTATAAGCCACCCAGCTAATTTACTCAATAAGTATATAGGTAGGATAATAAAAGCTGCTAAGCCTGGAGGAGATCCTTTTGTTGACCAAGTTGTTAGATCATTCAAGTGGGAGATCAATCCAGTTTGGAGACTTCTAGCGTTTGATCTTAGAGAGAATAGACAGCCTGATGGAACTCCTATATATAGAGAAGGAAGTAGTACTCCTAAGAAAGGATTAGACATATTAAAATATCTAACTGGTCAGATAGTACGCCTAACAGCTATGGTTCATGCTTCTAAGGAAGATGAGAAGGTAAGGAAGGCTGCCATTAAAGAATTTGGTCTTGTTGCTTCTACATTGATGAGACCATTTACTGGTAGGTATCTTAGAAGAATAGGAGCTGAGAGATCTAAGTTTAGAATAGAAGATATCAAAGGAATGATCAGGAGGGATACAAAGGATGGAGTTATGACTAATGAGAATATGAAAAGGTATCTCGAGATGATAGGTGATCTTCAAGATGAGATTAAATGAGATCAAAGAAATCTAATATGAGTACAATAGCAACAAGAACAATGATAGTAGTATACATATGCCTCCCCTATGTTTAATTTTTAAACGAAGGTATGAATAATCTTATCAACTTTTCACGTAGATTGAATACTTTAATTCTTCTTTCATTACACTTCACTATTGTTCCAGCATTAGGACTCTTATATCCACATAGAGGACATCTACCATAAGAATTCATTACCTCGCTGCGAGTTAAATCTTTTCTACATACTACACATGAGCACTGACTTGCATATCTCATATCATATCCTCCCTCTAAATAGCTTATAAAAGAACTCATCATGTGGATCTCCTATATTATCAGGATCTATCTTATTATCTATCTCAATAATAGCTCCAAAGTCTATAATAGAATTAATCTTAGGATTAAGGCCAGTGCTTTCCACGTCTATCCACATTAGCTTATTTGACGTTTTCATATATCTCTCCTTTCTTAAAATGGCATATCATCATCTTTTAAATCTAACGCCTCTTCCACAGGAATCAGATGGGTATTTTTATCAAGAAGTATCTTATAATTACTAAATTCCTGAGATAACATAGTCTTAAGTTCATTCCTACCCCAACCAGTTTTCTCATCTAACATGTTTTCTATCTGGCGGTATAATGACTTTAATATATCTTCAGTAGACTTTTTCTCTACATTTGGTATACTAACTGGATCTGTATTCTTCCTTATACGATCTAACGTATATCCTATAGACTTTAACTCTCTAACTATATCATTCATCTTTCTTACCTCCTGTGTAGTTAATCTTAGCATTTCTCTCACTAGTCCCTATACCTATCTTCTCAACAAACCCTGACATTTCCAGAGTCTCTACTATCCTTCTCATATCCAAAGCAGATGCATCATTCTTGAACTTATCTACTAACTCTCCAAAAGTTATATCCTTATTCTGTCCTACCTCTATCATCACCTTTGAGAGTACCTCAGCGTGAGTAGCCTTACCAACTCCACTAAAGGTATAAGCCATCTTCACTTCAGTTTCTTCAAGCAAACTAATGGCATCATCTAGATCCTTCACAGCTATGATCTTATTATCTGTTCTAGATGCACTTATTATACTAGCCATCTTCATAACGTGAGTCCCTCTCCTCGAGAAGTACCCATCAAATAGATCATTCTCAAATGGAGGATTATCATCTTGCATAGGATACCACTCAGCCCATCTTTTTATGAAGTTGTCTGATATAGAGAATGGACCCTGCATCATCTTTATCCTATCAAGGTCCTTCATTAGTTTGTTTCTTATCTCTAGCTCATGTATAGTAGGGAATGGATCTATTACGATCTTCTCCTTCTTATGTTCATATACGAAGACTATCCTACTCGTTAGCCCTAAGCCTATGGCTCCTACTGGCATTGAAGTTCTTATCAGCTCAGGAGTAGTTCCTCCTATGAGGTTAAGCCATACTCCTATTATATCATCTGTCCCCTGATGCTTAGTTCGATAAGTCCAGCTATCATCACAGTCAAACCAATCTGTTAAATCCATCATTAGCTGCTGATTATTATAGCCGAGGAAGACAGATAGCTCCTTCGAGAAGACAGTCAAAGATGAATGGAGCTCCATTTCTCCAGTCTTATGATGTATGATAGTATCACTGCAATTCTTTAGCTCCCTTACTAATGCCTCACGAGTTATGGATTCAGCTGCTAACTTAATACCAGCTTCTCGGAGCATCTTTTGTCCAACCTTCATAGCAGTGCCCTTCCTTGTCTTTCCAGGTGGGCCTACTAATACTATGTACATGTTAGGGTAGAAGGTCTCACTACCCCAAGGTAGATAGCACTTACGGCGGAGGCAAGCAGCTATAGTTGAGATAGCTACCCATTTCTTGTATAGGTAAGGAGGCTCTGAGTTGTGAGTGAATTCTAAGTAAGACTCGATCCAGTCTGAGCATTCTCGCTGTTGAGACATTAGGCACCTGTTTTCTCCTCATCATTAAGTTCAATAGTTGTAACATCCTTCAACCATGAGTCATATGTATACTGATCCATAAATATTATATCTCCGTCCCTTAAAGAATGTCCTGCTATTCTCTCCTTCATGAAATCTCCAGCTGGACTATCCTTTACTACTAGAAATATTCTTCTCATAATACTTCCTTAAACTGTCAAGTAAAATCTATTCTCATCAGTCTCTTCAAATATGAGTACTCCCACACTACTTGTCATAGGCATTTCCATATCACGAGCACGCAGTACCTCTATAGGAAATGAGAAAGGAATTTTTATATAAGGGCGTTCATCATACTGTACAGACTGCCAGTATGTGCTACCTATCCATAGATGAATTATTCTGTTCATAATATCTCCTTATCTTAAGCTTACAATATCCTTCCCATAGAAAATTTCCTAACCTATGCTTCTCATCTATAAAGTCCTTGGACTTCATCTCTATTCCATCCTCATCTCTCATAGTTAGTCCTATAGTTAGATCAGCAGGTACTATAAATTCTCTATATTTCCAAATCAGAGGAATCTCCAAGGAGTTCTTAATCTTAATAAGCATCTCAGCATGATCTGCCCAAGGAATGGAAAGAGGGATTTGGAAGCCTATACTATCGTGGACTTGATTTAGAAGTTCTATTGGTCTAAAATCTTCTTGATTATAGTATATGTAGTTAACTCCGTGCTCGTTGATTTTATCTCCTGTGGTACCTTGAGGAATACATGAGTAAGCCTCTCTAAATAACTTATCACCCCACTGATCCAAGAAGAGTGTTCTACGTCCAAATAGATTTGTGAGTGTTCTATTCTTAGCAAGTTGCTGCTTAACCATAGCATGAAATCCTTGTCGGACACCTGGATATGTAGAGTGATATCTTTGGTGAATCCACTTACCATCATTTTCTGAAATTTCTTGCTGCAGCGCAAAATTTTTGTATCCGAGATCGTAATTGAAAGCATGATTGCTCTTCTTTCCCCAGAATCTCTGAGAGTGTGTACCATCTCCAATAGGACATGTTCCATCTAATGTTGTCACTTCATCGTATGGAATTGAGAATATAAGAGCAGCTGTTAGACGATGAAGATCTAATCCATTCTCAAATGCTTCTATCATCTGAGTAACATCTCCTATGTAGGCAACTATTCTATTCTCTATTTGTGATAGATCAAACTTATAATATAGGTAATCATTATCTGCTAATAGATATTTCAACAGCTCATGAGGCCAATTCTGCATATTAGTGCCAGTGCCGAAGATATTCTTAGAGCTAGATATCCTGGAATACCTAGTACCTGAAGGATTATAAGAGCATCTTATCCTTCCGTCTTCATCTATCTTATCCAAGTTTAGATAGGTACTCCTTCTCTTAATGAGTCCTCTAATTTCCTGTATTATCTTAGCTTCCTTATACCCCCTTCTTATGATACGCCTCAGAGCAGTATCATCTACAGTCATTGCTCCTTTCTTAGTATAAGGCTTTAGTCCCTTATTTATATAGAAATGATTACATACTTGCTTATGACTATTAGCACTTAGGATATATCCAACTTCCTTATTCAACTTGGACTCAGCTGCATCTATTCTCACCTTAAAGTCATCAGCAGCTGCTTTCATTCCTTCTACATCTACCTTAGTTCCTCTCTCTTGCATATATGTTAGAGGAAGAATTAGTTTCCTCTGTCTATTATATGCATCTACATTTCCCTGTCTCTCAAGGTCAATCATCTGCTTCGGCCCTATAGATGCACATGCTAATGAGTCAAGAGCATTATAGTTCCAACCTACTGTCCTGCTTCCAACTCCTTTAATCCAGAACTTTCCATCCTGTTTATAGAATGGTATATCAGTATACATAGTGGTAGGGAATTCTAATCTGACGAGGAAATCAGGAAAGAGAATCTTCTGAGCAATCATAGTGTCTTCCATGTTGACGCTCTTGATTCCATACTTCTTAAGGAGGAAGTGATTGTCGAAGGATAGGTAATGACCACGCTTTCTTATATTAGGATCCTGCATGATATTAGCAATAGCCAGCATGAGCTGGGCCTCTTGCTCAACTGTATAGTAATCACCTCCACCATCTGCGAAAGGTATACTTATTGCCTCAGTCTCTTTCCATGCGAAGCTTATACATTGTAGCTCTTTGTTGAGAGTATACTTATCAGATGTTTCAATATCGTAGTCTATAATATGACCACCTGCTCCCTTAATCATACACTCTCCAATAAATCCCATAGCTTGATCAAAGGATGGCTCAGTAATAATATTCCTATCTATCCTCCTAATATCAGGAAATTCCATCTCCTTCTTAACTCTCATTAAGTCATAGGTTATGAGTCTCTTATTAAGGAATTGATTCTTAGGAGGAATAATAGTAGCTGGATGGATCATAGGGATTACCTTCCTATCTTTTAGGAGAGTAGATTCCAACACAGATCCTCGCCAGCTAGTTATTCCCTTCCTTCCACACAATGCAAAGAGAGCTATATTACCAATAGCTATAATAACATTAGATTGACACCCTTCGAGCTCGGCCTTCAACAAGTTAATGTATAGATGACCGAGCTCGGAGACTATAGGATTCTTCCCAGACAAGTCTATATAGGCCTTGAGAGGCTTATCTAAGTCTTTGATTACGTTAGTATCATAGCAGTCAGACTTTAAGATCTTAGCATCGTTAGTGCACCTATCTAGTTCTTCTCCAGCAGGTCCTTTAAAGGGTCTCCTAGGGTGTCTTATCTCTTGACGACCAGGCTGTTCTCCTACTCGAACTACTTTGGAAGCTTGAGAGCCAGAAGGAGGAACGAATGTCTTACGAGATTCTATGAATTCTTTGAATTCTTGCAATGTTTCTCCTTGATTATCTTTTTGAACCAGAATTTTACCTTCTCCTTAGTCTCATCATCAGATTCCTCATCATCATAAGGATCGTCTAATACCAGTATATATTTCTTGTCCATATTCTCAGTTCCATCCGTTGACACAGTCCCATCTTTTAGGAGGATTGTGTTCTGTCTCATTAAACATTAGAGAATGAACTTCTATCCCATACAGGCTTACATAAAGAGAATCTCTTACTTCTAGATCGCGAGAGTTCACAGTATGATGATTCTTCCAGTCCCATACGGTACCTCCTTCTCTCGTTGTAAAGGAATCAGGAACTAAATCAATATACTTAGTTTTATTTATTCTCTCATCCTCTCTCATGTTATTGAAGATATTATTAAGCTCAACTCCTACATCCATGAAGACTGAATAGATAGCACGAACTATATCCTTATCCTCAGGTAGAGGACGTCTCCTTGCTTCTTCTATTATTAGTTCTACAGCCTTGTCTACATTGCTCATTCTTCATACCTCCTCACCTTAATATCAGAGTACCTAAGTATATATTTCCCTGCCATATCGTAACACTCCTTATCAGTTACTATTATCTCCTTAATACCAGCTCCTATTATAGTACCTAAACAAGATCCACAAGGAACACAGCAGTTCATATACATACTTGTCTTATCAGTAATGACTCCATTCTTAGCAGCATTACTTATACAGTTTCTCTCAGCATGAGAAGCTGGACACCACTCTAGGCCTTCTCCACTCTTATATCCTAATAACTTACGAGGACAGGAAGTATTAGCTACCTCACCAAAGGGAGGAAGGCCAAGGCCTAGCTTCTCTACTAAATCATGGTTGCATCTTAGTCTCTCCTCTCCACAATGAGGGATTCCTCTAGGAGGACCATTAAAACCGGTTGCGATAATGCTACGATCTCTCACAATAATTGCTCCTATTTGTCTAGAGAAGCATTTAGAGTAATCTCCTATTACTTTACATACACTTAGAAAATAACTATCCCAGCTCTTTATATTTGTACGTGATTCCATGTCTTCCTCCGTGATATATCTTTTACTATGTGCTTACCAACTCCATGTATTCTAGCTAAGTCTGCGCAGGTAAGATCATCTCTATTAATTAATGCCCACTTTATTACTTTAGCAGCTTCTTCATTTATCACAAATGACTTATTCTTTCTATCTAATATATGATTTGTAGAATGGCTTATGCAATCTAAGTTAGATAATCTATTATCGCACTTAATACCATTTATATGATGTATCTCCTTATCATGAGGGATAGGTCCTATAAAAGCCTCATACATCAATCTATGTACGTAACTATCTATAGGTTTCTTACCATCGTATAGTCCAACTCTAGCATATCCAGATGGAGATAAATATCTATTCTTTAGTATATGTTTAGTTGCTATATTCCTAATCCTACCTCTATTAGATACTTCGTAATCTCTATTATATAACGATCCAATGCTCTATACTATTCATCATCCTCCTCCGCCAAAATAGCCTTAGCCAATATAAGATAATTAATACTATCTGTAATAGTCTCATTCCAGTCAGACATACTGAATCCATTAGGTTGAGATATCATGGAGAAGAACTTATTGAGATGCTTAGCAGCTGCTCCTCCAAGGGCTTGAAGTTGAGTAACATTCTGGAGCCTAGCCATCTTCTTAAATTGATCAAGACGATCCTCGCTGCCTATGACGTAGTGCTTAGCCTTCCTAGTTAGTACATCATTGCATCTTCTCATTTGCTTTTTTACTACAGATTCAAAGTCTGTATTATTCATCTTGTTCTCCTTTGTTTAAAAATTAAACATAGATTATATAATTTCCTTATCAGCCAAATACTCTCCATACAACTCATCAAGGACCTTGATTGCCTTACTTAAATCTCTACACATAATTCCAACGCTTATATCATTCTTATCTAGCTCAGCTATTACTTCCTTAGCTAAGCTAGGATCGACCTTGCATACAAAGATTATCAAGTTATTTATTTCTAGGAAGGCTCTACCTAATGCTGCTCTCTGATCGAATTTCTGCTCCATGTCTTTTCTATTAACCATGTCTTTGTATGCGTCAGTCTTTACGATATTACCATCTTTGTCTATCTCTACCATCTCGCTGTCCGAATTCATATTCATACTAAGAAACCTCCTTGTTTACAAAGTCACTCCACCATAACTTAGCAGTCTTTAATTTATCTTCGTGCTTAATATCAGGATCACCTAACGATAATCTTAGTAATTGAACTTTAAGATCCTTGTCTATTTGCTTAGTATCCATATTATAGTACCTCCTTTCCAAAGATGCGAGAGATAAAAGCATCATTATAACTTTGAGTAACTAAAACATGATCCCTTAGTAGGATAACATAGGTTATTAATTATTCTAGATATGGCTCCCTGGTTGGATATATACATACGAGCTAGTTGTTTCTGTGGTACTCTGGTACCCAACTCTCTTATAAATTTTAGATCTTCGTCGTAGAACTTAGGATGGCCACATAGTTTTCTATCAAATGTGCTTCTATCACACTTATCATACATGTTGTCACTTTGTGTACCTAGATATAAGTGATTAGGATTAACACACCCTTGGATATCACACTTATGCAAGCATAGTTTTCCTTCTGGTATAGGACCATAAGACAATTCATATGCATATCTATGAGCTCGTATAAAAGTATTTCTTACCCAAAACTGTCCATATCCACCATGATTTTTGCTAGCTGTCCACAGCCAACAACAATCATTATTACTCTTTTCTACCTTTTCCCAGAACCTCTTATGCTCAGTCATTATTTCTTCCTTATGATCGTTCATAATTTTCCTCCTTTATTGCTGTAATATCTAGCCACAAAAGCTTCTTTGTATTCTTTAGTTAAATCAAAGCCTAAGGAAAACATCTTCTCATCTCTAGCGGCTACGTGAGTATTACCACTCCCAAGGAATGGCACTAATACACGAGACCCTTCCCAGCAGAAGGTACTAAGAATTTCTCTCAGTAATTCTACTGGTCTCTCAGTCTCATGTATCTTCTGAGCAGGTGGAACAGGATCGAAGCGAAACTCATTGCTCCTCCCTTTCTTAGCAATGGTAGGGTTGCCTTTTCTTGCATAGAAGAATTGCTCAGAGGTATTAGCTAAGTATATATCAGGCTGCATGGTCTGTCCGTTAGGTTTCTGCCAGTGGGCTGTTATTCTTCTGGTCTTAAATCCTACTTTCTCTATAATACCGTAAATAGTCTCAAACCAAGGTTCAGGTCCGAACCAGAATATAAGCCAACTATTATCAGTCATCTTAGGCCAACATTCGTCTAATACTTTCTCAACAAACTGAGGATATATTTGAGCACTTATTTCATTATAGCTATCTCCATACATAGCATCATGAGAGCCACTATCTTTATCAAACTTCTTAAGGCTCTGAATATCTATCCCATAAGGTGGATCTATCTCTACCAAGTTCATACTATTATCTGGAACCTTCTTAATGAGATCAAAGAAATCACCTACCATATATTTATCTATGAATTTCTTCTCCTCATCTTTTAGTACCTTAGAAGCACGCTCAGCTATTCCCTTTCTAACTATGGTCTCTTGTACTCGCTTTAGCTTCTTAGTAGCCTCAGCTTGATTCTTACATTTATCTAACTCAAGCTCTGGCATTTCTTCATGAGCCTTAGCTAGGCTTATATCTAGAGAGACAGTAGCAGGTGACTTACCTATGAAATCAGCTGTATCTCTCATACTCCATCCATCTGCATCTGGAGATGTTGAAGTCTTTTCACCCTCTATTTTCTTATATAGATCATCTATCTTCTTGGAGAGATTACATTTCTCCATATGATCTAGTTCTTTCCTATGGATGTTCTCGGCTAGTTCTATTAGCAGGAAATCTAACTCAGATAGAGGCTTATCGTAGATGCGACAGGCTATCTCGAATTTAGCTAATGATATGTGAGCTAGATATCTTCTACCTCCAGCAGCTAATACATAAGGTGGATCACCTGTATCTGACCAGATAGCTATTGGGCATATTAGTTCATTTCTCTCTATGTCCGATGCTAGTCCTTCTATATCTCCATAGTCTTCACGACTGCGATCTCCGAAGTCTATATCAGTTATTGGTACTATTCCTAATTTCACTATGCTCCTCCTATTCTGCCCACTGTAGGCAATCTTTAGTAGTACATTTTCCATGTACGTGACCATTAAAAGCTGCTACTGTGAAATGTAGATCTTCTCCGCATATAGGACAATTTACAGTTCCTTTTGTAGAAGTTCTACCATATATTTTCTTAATTGATGCTACTAATTTATCTATAGCATGTATATCATCTACTATACTGTAAGTCATAAGCTCTCTTCCATCATCTTAATCATATCAGCCTTCTTATCTTCTGTCATACCTGCGAACATTACTTCCATAGGAAGATTCACCTTCTTCACAGGCTTCTTCTTCTTACTAGCTATCTTAATAGGATTACGTCTACTATAGCGTATAGCCTTTATATGCTCGTAGAGCTCATTATCCTCCATATCTACTATGCTTTTGTTGAGATCATAGGTTGTTGCCATCTTTATCCTTTATCTCCAAGCTAGTATAATCCATCAACTTAAGGTCCTTAGCTAAAACAGCAGCGAAGAACATTTCCTTATGCTTCCTAATCATCCTTATGACGTCATCTACTATTATCACGAATATAGGTTTCTGCATACCGTGAGGTATTAGTAGGCCAAGGTCTTCAGCTTGATCAGGTCTTATCTCTATACTGAGACGAGGCTTATATTCCTTCTCGTTCATTCTTTTTCTCCCTTATTCTATAATAATACTTTATGGCTTTAATCCTGAGTTCTTTCCTATGATTATATCTATATAGTTTTGATGAATCTTTCACAGACCTCTTACCCTTTGCCGTCTTTCGCCATGCCTGTAAGGCCTTGTATTCCTTCTCACAATATTCAGGAGTTTGTCTTCGCTTCCGATTAATCTTTGTCCAATATGTCCGTCTGATAATACTAAAAGCACAACTCTTGTGACTCTCGTTACATTCGTCTAATAAACAAGATAGGCAATTATCTGTATCATTCATATCGTATCGTATCATTATCCTTTGTTTAATTATTAAATGAAGGGCAGTTTAGCGACGTGCCCAGGTCATTTGCTATGGGCAGGATTCGAACCTGCAAATGTGGGACGTTCCCGTATTCCGTAGTGTCGGGCCGCGCTGCTCCCACCGTGATGGCTCCTTTCATCCATCCCCTCGCGTCTAACTCTCCCGGACTTGTTTGATCCTAAAATCTTTCCACCGAGCCAATGACAAGCAACGGAGCCCTGGTTCCTACCGATCTATTTTACGCTTGCCAATTTTCGCCTACCACAGCACTATTGTTGTATATCAAGAACTATATATTAAAACCGATCCAACCCCCACCCTCCTACCTTAGTCCTTGATATACTCTCTACTATTTAGGGGTTATAAATTTTTTGATGTAATTCTGCTCTCCATACTCCTCATCATCACTCACTCCTAAGATACCCCATCCCTCTTGCCCAGTAAGATCATCCTCTGGATTTAGCTTCCTACTAAGATCAACATCGAAGCATAGGAAGAAAACCTTAAGGGCATTCTTGACCTTATTTATCTTCTTTTCATCCATACCTTCTGATGGTAGAGAAAGGAAGTGAGTGAAGTCCTTGGAGGTTGGCTCATTTACTACCTCAAACCTAGGCAGAATGAAGTCATGTCCGTTCCTATCAACTCCTATCCTACAGTCTAAGATTCGTAACTTATACTCCTCATTCGCATCTACCACTGTTATCTCTGGAGCATTCTCGAGGTCCAGAGATGCAAGATCTAACATACTCATTTCTTCTCCTCCTATTTTTTTTGTTAGGATTTACTATATATCCAGATCGTCACCTATATCTAATGCAGGAGCATTCACTTCATTCTCATCATCAGGATTTATCCAACTTTTAATCTTTGCCTCGAAGTGAACACTTCTACTAGCTCCATCTACATCCATAACCCCCTGCTTATTCTCTGTAGTTACTCGCTCTTCCTCAATGGGAATAGACATGTCTCTGAATGACACTATGTCTGTAAAGATAGCTCTTTGTCTGTTCTCATCTTCATAGAATCTAAGAGCCATAGGCATCTTTAACCTATTGGTAGGATTTTTATTCATTCCAACTGCAGCAGGGCCAAAAGTTACTCTCCAATCACTAGGGATAGTAATCTTCCTTTTTATACCATTATCATGCTCTATTAGATATATTCTGTTATCATTTTCCTCTATTTTATCTTTTGTAGTCATAACGGTCACTCCTTTCTTATAAAGTTAAGTAAATAAAGATGGCTTATCCTCATGAGGTAAGCCTGCCTTCTTCAATAAAGCCTTGATATTAGGTTTCTCGTACTTCTCAAACACTCCACTTCCAATCCTCGTAGCAGCTACATGTCTATCAGTTGATTGAGTTAGTATCCTATACTCTGTACCATCTGAAGTTTCTTTAGGATCTGCAATATAGATCTCATCGAACTTTAGTGGAAATAGTACAGCACCCTTACCAACCATCATGTATCTATAACTCTTACCACCTGTTACTTTATCCTCTGTTCCTTCTAAATGTCCAGTAATTATCACATTACATGGTAGACTTAGAAGAACATTAAGATGATTCCTTATGATATATTTCTGCGGATCATAGTCATGAGACCATCTTGGAGGCTTTCCTGCTATACCGGCTTTCTTTAGTATACCATTCATAATAGCCTCAGCCCAAA
>SDBV01000930.1_pt1 | contig 42784 bp, 64 predicted proteins | sample 2277081 | NCBI WGS metagenome assembly SDBV01 (sample SAMN10402039, study PRJNA504765) | marine sediment metagenome | isolation source: marine sediment core GS10_PC15, 223 cmbsf | place: Arctic Ocean: Southern Knipovich Ridge | collected 2010
TGCCAATGTTTTTTTAAATTACAAAGCCAAACAAGGAAGCAAAAGACGGACTTTCAAGTAATTGCAGAGTGTGTCATAGAGTGATAGATAAAAACTATCAAAGCAAACGCGGAGTAGAAGCAAAAACAAAATACGAAAATATGAGAAAACAAAACAAAGAACAAAAGGTTAAACCAAAATATACAGAGGTGAGCTTGAGTCAGGTAATACCAGACCCAAATCAGCCACGACAGGAGTTCTCTCCTCACGACTTACTCCGATTACGTTCAAGCATTGAGCGTGAAGGTATTATTAGTCCACTGATTGTTGAAAAGAGAGCGGACGGTAAGTATCTCATAATTGACGGTGAGAGACGGTATCGTGCATCAAAGGCACTAAAGCTGACGAATATTCCAGTGCTTATATTAAATGAGATGAGTGAACAGGAGCGACTCGTAAACCGCTTCCATCTACAAGAGCAACACGTTGGATGGTCAAGTTTTGACAAGGCACGGGCAATCATAGGGTTGCAAGAAAGCACGGGAATGAGTGTATATGAAATAGCAGAATTTTTAGGAGTTGCTAAAAGAACTGTTGAAGATTATATGTCACTGATGTCTCTTTCAAAGCGAACACGAGAAGTTGCCGTTGATAGACGGTTACCATTTTCTTATCTTTCATCCATAGGACGAACGAAGAGAAAACTTGAGTCTCCAAAACTGCAAGCAGAATATGAGGATGCAATCCTTCAGAAGATTGAGGAGGGGATAGTCAAGGGAGTTAAAGATATTCAGAGGTATCATACTGCCGTACAGTTTGGCGGAGAAGAGATTGCAAAGAAGATTGCTAACAAGAAAGACTATACGCCCGCGCAAGCATTGAAAGATGCCAAGGCTGACATCATTCTCGCACGCAGAGCGTTCGTAGGATGGTTGGGCTACGTGACTCGTCTTGCAGAGGATGGGCTGAAGCATGGTCTCCATAATTCAGTTTCAAGGGATGATGTTGATAAAATGATAGCGCATATAGATGTTGTTCAAAAGGTTATCAACAAGTCGGGTGGAAACTAAATCTGAAGTGAGATAAAATAATCTCATGGAGCCACAAGATAAAGTCGTAACATCCAAAGAGCTATCCGATGAGCTAAAGAACGCACCTCCGCAGAAGTTCTTTGAAAGTGGCAATCCGTTCCTTGACTATGCAATAGGTGGATTCGCAGAGGGAGACCTCATCATTGTTGGAGGGTCGCCAAAAGCGGGAAAGACGACTCTCCTCCAGACATGGACACGGCAGTTCGCATTAAGGAAGATACCGTGTTTATGGTTCTCCGTTGAACTTTCAAATAGAGAGTTCCTTAAACGGTTTGGAAAAGACCTACCTATATTCTGGCTTCCGAGAATAATGCCAATAAATACAACTCATGTGTGGATTGAAAACAAGATAATAGAAGCGAAGAAGAAGCACGACATCAAAATCGCGTTCATAGACCATATTGGAATAGTGACGGACGAACAGATGTATCGGGAGCGGAACTCGGTAGACATATTGGATGCCCGTTTGTTTCGCCTTAAACGCTTCGCTATCCAACAAAAGCTGTGTTTGGTAGTGGTAGCTCCATTTGTGTCCACAACGCTCCGTAAGAAGAAGACAGAGCCATCTACGGGGGACTTCAGAGGTACGGCTATGATGGGATATACCGCAGATACCCTATTGGCGATAGATAGACTCATTGGCACGACTGTGGTTAAGACGCTGAATGACGAGTATAGTGATGTTGGTGCGTTGGCTGGTGGTTACGAGATTAACAGCGATGCTTACCTATATATACTTGATTGTCGCCGCACGGGAATAAGAAAAGTGAGGGTTCGTATGCAGCTTGACTCAAGCGGTAATTTAGTAGAGAGTTAGGGTATAAAGATGGAGAAAAGGATACGCTGTAAAACTTGTGGAAAAAGTGCGGTCAGAGGAAGTAACGTAGCAAAGTATTGCAGTCACAGGTGTTGCTTGGAGTGGTGGCGACAGAGAAGAGCGGAAAATTCAAGGGCGTACAGAAAGACAGATGCTGGAAAAGCGTCAGCAAAGAGGTACTACTTAAAAAACAGAGAGCGTCTGATTGGGGAGCGACAGGAATATAGAATTAAACACCGCGAAAAAAATAGACTCTACAATCGTGCGTATAGGAAAAGGAATAAGGAGAAACTGAATGAACGTGGAAGAACTTACAGCAAGAAAAAAAGGTTAGAACATAAACTTACGGTTGTGGAACGATATGGGGGAAGTTGTAACTGCTGTAGCGAAAATAATGTATTTTTCCTTACGGTAGACCACATTGGTGGGAATGGTAGAAAACATAGAATGACAACAGGTGGTAATATGTGGAGATGGTTAGTACGGAATGATTTTCCGACAGGATTCCAAATTCTATGTTTTAACTGCAACTCTGGGAGATACTTAAACGGAGGCGTTTGTCCGCACGGCATTAGAAAAGTACGAGTAAAAATGAAACTTGATGAGAGCGGAAATCTTGTTGAGGCATAATAATTAAAGTGAAATAAAAAAAATATGCAAAAGAATAAAGTATTTGGAGTCATTGGTGTAATTATTGTTGTGATTGGCATAATCGCCCTTAGTATGTGGGGCTTGCCAAAGTATCTCATCTATAAACAAGACCTCCGTGGACAAGCAGAACTCCGTGAAGCAGAGTGGACAAAGAGGGTGAATGTGGAAGTAGCAAGAGCATTGAAAGATTCCGCAGTTCTTGAGGCAGAAGCAGAAGTGGCTCGCGCAGTAGGTGTAGCAGAAGCAAATAGAATAATCGCTGACGGGCTTGGTGGCTCACAGGGTTATCTTCGCTATCTCTATATCAATCAATTAGCGCACACAGAAAATCAGATAATTTACATTCCAACAGAAGCGGGGCTACCGATTCTTGAGGCTACGAGAAGATAAAACTATGAAAAACCTTGCAATCACATTAACGATAATCTTATTGGCTATGCCCGTAGTTGCTTCCGCTCATATAACGGATAGTGATATATGGGTACTCAATAGTATAATCTCTATATTTTCAGAGAGTACCAAGAAGTCACAGCAAGAGATTGACTTCTTGAAGAATAAACTTGCTCTTATGGAAAACTCGTGTGTGCAAGGTGGGTCTTCCCCGTCTCCCGTTGTTACGCCACTCGTCTTACGCCCTATTGAGTGTATTTTGTTCCGCAATGTAACGGGAACCAACCCCGATAGGCGATACTATCCATCCGTGCGAGAGCGGAAAACATTTCAGTTGCCAGAGGACGGAGAGAAATTGAACAAGTACAAAGAAAACGTACGAAATGCGATAGAGATTGGTTGGAGTTGGGAGAATAGGCACGCGGGACTTGATTGTACCGATGGGTACTTTTTTCTACCAGAACAAAGGTCGGAAGGTATTATATCTTCTCCATACTTAAGGGTTTTCCCATAGCTATGAACATAAAGACTGTAAACAGAATAGCAAAAATAATGAGATTCCCGTTCAAAGTTATTAACAAAGTGTGTATGTTTATATCCTCACCAATCGCTATTCCTATGCTTTTTATTATGGCAGATTGGGAGGATGATTGGGATAGGCGATACTATACAGGTATCATGAAGAGAATTGTTAGCTTTGGGTATTGGAAGAATAAAAAAGAAGATTCATCATGAACAACTACAACAAAGCGAAAGAAAACGAAGTGGAAAGATTCAATAAATGGTACGACAGCTACGAAAATCATCCCACTAAATCAAATGTCTTGGGCTATGTGATAAGGAATTATGCAAGAATCCAAAGAGCAACAAGAGAGGATATGAGGGAGGAGAAGTCCAAAAACCGAAGAGATACATTAAAACATTCTGCGAGTTGCCCGATGGGTATGTATGGAATACATCGCAATTGTAATTGTCATTATGATGATTGCCTTAATTACGATTGGAGAAAAACAAAGAAAATCCAATGGGATGGAGTATGTATCTGCCATATTCTCACAGCAAAAATGGCTTGGGCGAAAGAAGAAGCGCGCCGCTCCGCACTACCCCTACACTCTCGTTTCTGGATTTGGTTATTTGAACCAAATCATTCATTTACGAAATACCTCCTCTAAAAAGGCGAAGAATAAATTATAAATGTATGGAAGACAACATCATCATCAGTACAATTGGTTCAACACTAATGGGAGTGGCAGTAATAGCGACTGCGATTAGTGCAATAATGGGGATTGGATGGCTTGTAATGTGGTCTATAAATAATCATGCGTGGTGGATGATACCTTTAATCGCCATTATTACATGGGTCTTGGTTGTGTTTCTTGCTATATCCAAAGAATCGTTAGCGAGTAGAGATTGATGAAGATACCGAAATTAACAAAAGATAACATAGATAAATACTTCAGTGCTTGGGCGCTTACAGGAGGAGAGGAAATTGACAAGAAAGCAGAGAAAGAAAAATGTGACGGATTTGACTAGGCGAGGGCGATACACTTTACGCTGACGGACATAAAGGAAGATATTGAGAGGTTAGTGGAATCTCTATGACTAAAGAAATGAAACATGAGGATTAGGAAAGCAACAATCAAGGATTTTGGAGTAATTAAAAAAATGACTAAAGAAATCAATGAGGAAATTTCGGTTTATTATTTTGAACGATTATTAAAGAATATTTGTTTGGTTGCAGAAGAGAATAAAATAGTTGGTGTAATCGATGGAGAGTATAATAAAAGAGAGAAATGGACTTATTTATCAGGAATAGTCGTATTAAAGGATTATAGGAGTAAAGGGATTGGCAAAAAACTAATAAAAGAATTTGAAAAAGGGATTATTGGGAATGTAGAAGTTTTTGCAAAAGAAGATACGCTTGCAAGAATCTTGCCAAAGCTCGGATATAAGAAAGGAGATAGGTATATAAATTTTACAAAATAATTCGCAATAGAAAGAAACTATGTTCAAAGACACAAAAGACGGACAGACGCACTATCAAAATGACGGGTGCGGTGAGCCGGAACATAACGAAATGAACAAAGACCAATGGAAATGTGAGTGCGGAGAAACAGTAACCGCTAACGGAGAGCATTTGTGTAAGAACAAAATCATAGACAACGCAGTAAGAGATATATGCTCTGTATCGGTTACCGCCGCTCCTAAAAGTAAGGTGAGGGAGATTTTGGAGGTTGCGTTATCTCGCACACGCTCCGATGCTCTGCTTGAGGCGGTAGAGGTGGTAGAGGAAGCAATAAATGTGGGTCAGAACAACGAGTATCTTTCGTCAGAGCCAGGTCTTAAGAACATTGCAGATGAAATCTACCATGCAAAACAATATATTTTTGCAAAGCTCCGTAAGAAAATAAACGACCCGAACGATGAAATCATACAGAAAATCTTAAAGGACTTACCCACCTTACCAGAAAAAATGAAAAGGATAGATGAATCAAAGGAATGAACAATACACTTCTCGGTATATTTATGGGAGTTGTAATAGTGTTATACTTTATCGCTATGATAATCGTACATCTGTCGTAAAAGGTTAAATCAAAGGAATGAAGAAGTGGAAAAGAAAAATGTTTAACTTACTTTATAAGCTCCATAAAAAGTACGGCAGTTCATATTTCGGAGAAATAACAGGAGAGAAGCATATCAAAAATTATCGCAAAAAGGTCAAAACAATTAACAAGGAATAAAAATATGGGACACACACATCGCTGGGAAAGAATAAAATATTGGGACGGGTTGTATTATTGGGTGAAAATATGTGTATGGTCGTCCGTGAGACGGTAGAGTGTAATAATTAACGGGTAAGAGAATATGAATTTTCACAGAGACGACAACAAAATACTGGCAATAGGAATCGCAATATTGATTGCGATTGGTTGGTGTGCATTCCTGATATTTTTCTAACCCTGCTCTCTCTGCATAGAGGTACGCAAAGGAATTAAAGAGGTTGATAATATAGTATAATTAAATAAAAGAATATGACATCAATATCACCAGAAACAGCATTTGAAACGGTTACCGTTGACGCTGGAGAAATGATGGATAAAATTAACCTCCTCGCAGAGATAATAAAGGAATGATTGTCTTCAAAAACGTAATATACAACCCAAAAGAGAAAGACCTCAAGACTGTTGAAAAAGAAGCGCAAACAGGGGCAGCTGACTACTGGATATTCGTAAGCGAAGAAATTATGTCAGAGACAAAACGTACTGCTCATTTTGCCACCTTTGTCGCCTCATATAATCCAAACGAAAAATATTGAGAAGAAGTTTATGACATAATCCTACTCTGCTCTCTGTGTTTGCGGGAGATTATCCAACCTTCGGGTTACTCTGCATTCAACTCCCACAAGCACAGAGAATAGGGTATGATAGTGATGATGTTCTCTAACGGGAGGAAGATAGGGAAATGGTTTCCCAGGGCTATGTAATCAATATGTGTTTGCGTAGCTTAATCTTATAAGTTATCTTCTTCCCGTCAGCGAATATCTCGCTGGAGTAGTTCTTTTCCAATCGCCCGCACAGAACGCAGGATGCGCCAAGGATGGCACTGTGCGGGCTTCCTTTTTTTGTTGCAATTCTAATTACGGTGTATAGTGGAGGTAGTGCTGAGTCTTTGGTCTGCCTGCTCTTTGTAGGAAGACGAAAGGAAAGACAGAGAACCCACGTTGTGGGTTTTTTGTTTATAGTGTATAGTGGAGGTACTCGTTCGTCAGGTTGGTCTTTAGGCAGACAGAAAGCTCACATATTGTGGGTTTTTTGTTTGACAAATTAAGGAAAATAGAGTAGGGTGTAATTAACCTTTATCAAGTCAGCCACTCTTTTACAAATTGGCTTTTCTGTTCGCAACTTGAAAGAGTTGTGACTTTATGGTTATCCACAATCTGATTGCGCGGTGCTGAATATAGAGATATATTCGGGAAAGCATTTCTTCGGGAATGTTTGTTCAAATGCCAGCACAATCGGATTGCGGATAGAGGAGCTAATTATCAATACAAAGCCTCGGTTATATACTGGGGTTTTTTGGTAAAAGTTATCCACAATTGCACCACGGTTGTATCCGATATATAGTACGTATATTGGTTCTTTGAAGTCTGGATATGTGTGGCTGAATACGCAGTCGTGTGGCGTAAGGCACTCCGAATGTTAAATCTACAGAGGTGAAACTCTTCTGTGTGTGCTAATGGCAAATGTTGAGGCACGTGAGCGGAGGTACATGGGGGAACTCAAACAAGAATTACAAGATTGTTAGCACGACAAACTCTACGTTGCAGGAAAAGCCCTAAACAAGCAATCCTGTCATATGTTCAGATTTCAGAGAGCCAATACACAAAATGACAGAGAAACAGATATACGACTTACTAATTGCGTACACGGAAGGGAAGGAGTGGAGCAGAGAAAACGCTATTTATCTGCTATCGGGAGAGTTTGGCATAGGTCTTGATGAGGCAACGGAATGTGTTGAGGCATTTGAAGAACAGTATTGTAAACCATGAAAAAACTGTGTGACTTAGTAATAAACGGGAAGACTTTTGTGAGCCACGAGATTATGCAACACACAACAGAGTGCCTTATTGATATGCTCACAAGTCTGTTGAATAAAGAAACATATGATGAGTTGGATATTCCAGTCCGTAGAATGTTGATTGATGAGATTGAGCTACGGAAGAGCGCAAAAGGTCGTTCACCAAATAAATGTTATAAATAGAATGGGAGATAAATTAATATCGGGACAGTTTGGAGCGCCAGAGAAGGACGAGAAGAGTTCGTTCCCAGACGGTACGTTCACGCCTGGAGCAAGAAGTGTGTTTCAAGGTCGTAATTTCGGAACGTATACGAAGAGCGGAAACAAATCAAAAGAGATACAAGGAGTAATAGAACAGAAGCGCAAAGATATTAAGTCGTACACTGAAACGAAGACACAGCAGATTAACGTGACTTCCGCATTCAATGGTGCGGCGCAACTATGTACCGCAATGGTGAATAATGGTCTCTTAAAATTAGAGGACTATTGGGAAAAACATGAAGAAATCTATAAAGAATACTTCGCTGGACTCGTTTATAGCCAAAATGTGGGGTACGAAATCTTTGGAGAAATTAAACAAAAGATACAACCTACAAAATCCAATGTGGCTGGAGTCAATGACAACGAAAAAAAAGAAGCGAAAGCAACCGAAGACACAACCCTTGATTTGGTATAAGAATAAACCTATGAAGATAAAAGTATATTTCAGAGTCGGTAAGGGAGAAAAGAGAGTGCGATTGAGCGCAAGCACGAAACCGAATTACGCTCCATTTCAAAATGCTTATCCATACAATGGTGGCTTTCAGCCTACCGTATGGTTTTCAGTCATATTAAATCTACCAGAAGATGTGTTTGACTTCGCAGAGAAGGAGGTAGGAAAAATGAACATTGATATGAAAGACAACAAAGTCACAAAAATCGCTCTATCTGGCATAAAAGATAGAGTAGAGGAAGCAGTTTCAGATAAGCAACTCAAAAAATTATCAGATTAAAATAACAACATGACACAATCATCACTGTATCCAGACCAAGGATTCAAGGGCAGTCCTATTAAAAAGTTCGTAACAAGTAAATATTTCAATCCAAATGAAGGTGGCGCGAAGAGACTTATCACTCCTATGGCACTAAAACAATTATATGGAGAAGAAACGAACTCGCTACCACAGTATCGCCACAACAAACGCCCAGACGGATACACGTACCGACTCATATTCATAGACCACGAAAGTGAAGACGCGGAGCGCTTCTATGAAAATTGCTACGAAGGCTTCGTCCGTGATATAAAAGAACAAGGCGTTGAGATAGGAGAGAAATACTATGTTTGGGTAGAGCGCCCAGGCACACGATATGTATGGAGGTTTGTAAGATTAACCCAAAGCACACAAGATGAAGTCACTACTACAGAAAACGGAGGAGGCGAGAAAACTGTATAATGAATGGGAAGAGATAACGAGCGTCAGTGAGAACATTTACTGGAGCAAGGCTCGCATTCTTCACAACTGGAAAAAGAACAACAACTACAAGTTTGTGTTCGGAGACGAAAAACAATCGTGGGCTTCGTTCCTTTCTGAAGTTCATGTTCCGCAGTCTTCAGCAGACCAAAAAGTAAAGAATTGGGGCTTCTTTATAGATAGCCACCAACTTGAGATTACCAGCCTTGCGAGTGCAGACACCTCATGTCTCTACTACATAACTATGTATAAGACATCTGTGCCGAAAGAAGACGTTGAGGAGTGGGTTGAAAAGGCGAAGGTGTTAAGTAGAGGAGACTTCATACAGAGCATAAGAGGGAACACTGAGTGTTTACATGATGAAACGGACGAAGAAGTTGTGTTCCGTTGCAGTAAATGCGGAAGACGAACAGGTAAAAAACATGGCAAGTAAGGGTAAGTCAGCACAATTGAAGGGCAAAAAGTTTGAGAGAGAGATAGCTAACTATCTCAAAAAAGAGTTCGGTATAGAAGTGCGCCGTACGCCATCACAAGAGAGATGGAAAATAAAGAATCAAGGAGATGTAAATGCAATGGGTGAGTCCGTGTTAAATAGGTTTCATATTGAGGCTAAAAACCACGAGACTGTTTTAATAAAAGAGTGGTATAGGAAGGCGAAAGATGATGCGCATTCCCGTATTCCCGTTGTAGTATTTAAGATACCCCAGACCTCTATCATTTTATGTACGCTTTCAATAGAACATCTTACTCGTACGTTAGTAGAATTAGACGGTTATCTCGCGGAGGAGAATAAAGAATGAAGAAATACCAAATAATATACGCTGACCCACCGTGGTCTTACAATGATAAATTGGGTACAGATAGTGCTAAGATGGGTGGTTACGATAAATACTATAAGGAAATGAAACTTGAAGATATATGCAACCTTCAAGTTGGAGAAATTTGTGAAAAAGATTGTATATTATTTTTGTGGGCAACCAAGACAAAGTTACAAGAAGCATTAAATGTTATAAAAGCGTGGGGATTTACACATAAGACCACTGCCTTCACATGGGTTAAACTTAATCCCAAATCGGAGACTATTTTTAAGGGAGTTGGTAGATGGGTTCAAGGTAATGCAGAATTAGTGTTATTGGCAACAAAGGGAAAACCCAAAAGAATAACAAAGGACGTTCCGCAAATAGTAATGGCGAAGCGAGGCAAACATAGCGTTAAGCCAGATAAAGTTAAGGTAGAGATTGTAAGATTGATGGGCGACCTCCTACGCATAGAACTCTTTGCAAGACAAAAAACAGAAGGTTGGGATGTGTGGGGGAATGAAGTGAAAAGTGATATAGAGTTATAAAGTTATCCACAATTGCAACTCAATATATACTAATGTAGTATCAAGATATTAAAATTAAATCTCGTTGGGCAATATGAATATAAGAGAAACGAAGGGAACTCTCTCTTCAATAATATCTGAAAAGAAGCACATCCCAGTAATGATTTGGGGTGCGCCAGGCATCGGTAAGTCGCAGGCAGTAGCGCAAGTAGCGTTGGAACACAAGATGGATTTCATTGACCTTCGTTTATCTCTTCTTAACCCAGTAGACCTTAGAGGTCTTCCCGTTGTAGATAGAGAGAAAAACAAAGCAATATGGCTTACGCCAGAATTTCTACCAAGCGAAGGTAGGGGGATATTATTCTTGGACGAGATAAACCTTGCTCCATTTTCAGTCATGGCTGCGGGCTATCAGCTTATTTTAGACAGACGAGTAGGAACATATAAATTACCAGATGACTGGTTTATTGTAGCCGCAGGAAATAGAGTGGAAGACAATTCAAATGTCACAAAGTTTCCCGCACCATTGGCAAACAGATTTGTCCACCTATTCGCCGAACACGATATTGAAGAGTGGACGCTATGGGCTGTACGGAACGGTATAAATGAACACATACTTTCATTCCTCGGAAAATTCCCACAGCACCTATACAAAGCCCCACAGGCGGGACAGCAGCAGTTTCCATCTCCACGTAGTTGGGTAACTGCATCCGATTTGTATTCCCTGCGACAGCCAATTGAGTACGCAGTTGGCGAAGGCGTGGGTAGCGAGTTTAATTCATTCTTGAAGGTATACAAGAAGCTCCCAGACGTGAATGCAATACTTAGTGGTGAGATTAAAGACTTGAAGATTCCAGATACTCTTGATGTTCGGTGGGCGCTTGTTATGGCAATTGCGACACGAGCGAAAGAGAAGCACGTGCCAATCGTATTCAAAGTTGCAGAAATGCTTGGAGATGAGTTCAGTGTTCTTCTTATTAGAATGGTGACACGCAAGAGTGACGATATGTTTAAGGCTATAAAAACCTCACGCGAGTGGAAGAATTGGAGACTAAAGAACAAAGATTTTCTCAAAGAAGATGTATGACAATAGGTAACGCAAAAGTATGGCTCAATAAAGTGTCTCCGTTCTTTGGCACTATAATCTTTCACACCCCCGTAATAGAAGATGAATCAATCGGTACGCTGGGAGTTGATGGGAGGAATCTTTATGTAAACAATAAGTTCTGGGACACCCTTTCATCTCGTCATAAGATTGGAATATTGGCTCATGAAGTTGGTCATATAGCTCTCGGTCATATATGGAGAAAGGGATTTCGCAACGACATAGTAGTAAACCCCAAAAGCGGGCAGACCGTACTCTTATGGAACATAGCTGCTGACTACGTGATAAACGGGCTTATCGTAAGGATGATGGGTAAAAATTACCTACCTAAGTTTGCTCTGCTCAGCCCTGATTTCTCTGATAAATCTGTTGAGGAAGTCTATGATATGTTGCTCAAAGAAATACCAACTATGTCGGATAAGATGCTTTTAATGCTCGTGAAAGAGGCTATGGGAAGCCACAAGAAATGGAACAAGATGAGCGAGAAACAGAAGAAGGAAACACGGGAAAGAGTGTCGCAGATACTTCAACACGCAATTGAACAACAAAAACAGAAGGGAGACCTTCCAATGATGCTGAAGCGTCTATATGAGGAATTAACACCGAAAGAGGATTGGAGAAAAGTTCTTATGGATTACTCGCAGAACTTTCAGAACGACTACACATTCAAGCGACAGGACAGAAGATACGCAGACGAGGACTTCTTCCTTCCTGATGTTGACGATGAACAGGAATTGAATTGGGTAGCGATAGGAGTAGATACGTCTGGCTCAATATCAAAGCAACAGATTAGTGACTTTATTGGAGAGGTGAAAGGAATCCTATCTTCATTTGATAAGGTAACGGCAAAGATTACGTTCTGTGATGCAGATGCAACACCATTGCAAGATATATCCGTTGATAACCTAAATTTTGATGTGCGTGGTGGAGGCGGTACGAGCTTCTGCCCCGTCTTTGACCTTATAAAGAAAGAAGATACGCAACCGAAACTTCTTATATATTTCACAGATTTGGCTGGAGACTATCCGAAGAATGAACCAGAATATGATTCTCTCTGGGTCGCAGAGAAAGACGATTGGAATAAAAGTTATACACCACCATTTGGTCGTGTGCTATCATACAAACATGGGAATTAGTAATTTCTTCAAGAGGAAAAAAGCCGTAGAAAAGATAGCTGAAAAAAAACAGTTGCCTTTTGAAAAGGAAACTGTTGGAAGTTCTATGATGAACAAAGTTCTCGCAGATTCTTTTACCCTTTCTTATACCTCAATGTTGCCACCATTGATAACCGCAGATAATTTTACACTTGCTTCTGCAACTCATATCATTGAGAAAAAGCTAATGCCGAGATGTCGTCTTTGTGGGGAAGAAAACGATGACGCAGATATGTGGGGTTCAAGTATATGGGGTTCAAGAGAGTTCCATATAAAATGTAACAACATCATATATGAGAAGTTTGTTAAGGAGACACTCCGTGGTATGCCGAATATGTGCGAGAAGTGCAATAGACATATCCTTGCGTGTACTTGTCCAGACGCAGAAGACCTGAGAAAATTAACATCATAGCTTATTTATAAACTACCTAAATTGCTTTGGTCAGCTTACGGAAAGTTTCTTCTCCTTTTATTTATCTCGTTCATTTTTATACCCAATAGATTCTTCATAGAAAATGAAGCCGTGTATGAAGAACTGGACGTATTTGTGACTGCATACAGTTCCACACCAAACCAGACGGATGATACTCCATTTATAACAGCGTCAGGAGATACGGTAAGGGACGGAATAGTTGCGTGTCCATATCGCTTTCCATTCGGTACGCCAGTTGTTATAGACCAAAAAGAGTACGAATGTCAGGACAGAATGAATAGAAGATACGAGGAGCGGTTTGATATATGGATGCCCACGAAAGGTGACGCAATAGCGTACGGCATACAACAGAAAAGGATACTCGTGCGTATAAAATAAAAGGCACCCTCACAAGTGCCTCCTACTTATCCACATTGACTAATATCTTGTATCAGATACTATATTAGTAACTTCCATAATGGGAGTAAACGTAAAAACGTCCATTTTTCGTGTCGCCCATGTCCAAACAAAGGGGGCGACTCTTTTTATTATGGGAGACGAACTCCGTAGCGATGCTTCAAGAAGTCAGACAGTGCCACTAACGCTGCACCAAATGAAAGCTGTGCCCACGCTGGATAAGCAACAATGAAAGCATTAACGAGCATAGGTATAGCAAAAAGGATAGCCCATTTAGCTACCTTTCTGATTGTTTTGTATACTGAATACGTCATAACTATACTTCGTCTTCTGTTGTGGCTTCATCTGCCTTTTCTTCAGTTTCAGCTTCTTCCTCGTCTGCATCTTCCGTCTCTTCCTTTGGCTCATTTTCCGTAGCCACTTCTTCTTCTACCGCATCAACATCTTCCTGTGCGATTACTTCGTTTGTTTCTATCATAAATAAATAAAGATTTAATTACGACCTTTTGTAGTTCAAAATGAACGTACGAATACACTATCATATATTAAAAAGAAAGTCAGTGTGGATAAATCCTCTATTCAAAATGAGGCTTTAACTTCTCCCAAGTGAATTCTTCTCTTGTTCCGTGCCATTCAAAGTGTCCCATATCTCTGCTTTTCCATCTACCTCCCCATATCAAACCTAATGCCTCTCCTGCTTCGCCAAGCTCCGTCCACCAATCCTCTGAAGGTGGCGACCACTTATGTTCTTTGAACATCACGTCAAATGAGAGTCCATATTGATGATAACTTTTTAGTCCTGAAGCATTGGTGACGGACGAGGATAAAGAGTCTTGTCTGTTTATCGTTCTGAATGTTTCTATTATTGATATTTGCTTGCCGTCTTCTGACATTTTTATTATAAGGGCTTCAGCCTTTATTTTTACTTGTGGGTATAAAGCATCCAATCCTCTGTACCCGTTAAGAGCCACCTTCGCAAGATGCTGGGCGATAACGTGTTTAGGATAAGAACTGGTTATCCAGTTTGATATGATTTGAAATGGACTCATTGTGTGATTGTAAATTCTTATAGATATATGTAGTTCTTCCTATTTTGATAAAACTTATTTAGCATTTTACGTTTCTCCTTGTCCGTTATATCTCCCTTCTTGTACATTTTATTAACATAATAATACCACGTATACTTTGGCTTTGGTGGTCTCCACTTCCCCTTCTTTTCTTTTCTTGGTAGCTGCATTCCAGCCTTCTTCACCCAATAATATATAGATGAAATATGAACCTCCTTTTTCTCTGAAACTATACGGACAGATACTTGTTGAACCTCTAATAAGTCACGGATTTCTTCTACTTCATCTTCCGTAAAGTTCCTTTTTCTTTGTAGGACTTTATCCACAGTAGAGTCGTTGCAAGTTACTTAAATTAAGATTACCATAATTCCATAATGTCAAAAGAAATTTCTAATTACGACCAAGTAAGAAACAAAATATTGAGTGGAATAGAAAAGCTATCCGCACCAATTAGAACAACTTTAACACCTCTCGGAAGAAATGTCATCTATGAATCTTCATTAGGGACATACAATCATACAAATGACGGAGTAACTATAGCAAGCCAAATAAAACTTAAAGACCCAATTGAAAATGCTACCGCACAAATCGTGTGTCACGCAGCTCTTCGTACAAACAAAGGTGTCGGTGACGGGACAACGACATCAATAATACTGTCTCAAGCATTCATTGAAGAGGGTTTCAGACTCATAGACCACGGATGGAATCCTATGGCATTGAAGCGGGAGTTAGACAAAGCACGGAAAGAACTTATCAAGAGCATAGAGAGGCAAACAATAGTCGTATCTTCAAAGAAAGACATTGAGTTTGTCGCTCGCGTGTCTGCTAACAACGACACGGAGGTGTCAAAGAACGTGCTTGAGGCTGTGCTGTTTGCAGGCGACAATGGGACGATTATCACTGGTTTCAATAGCAAAGATAAAACGGAGGTTATCAAAGAAGAGGGATTCCTTATTGAAGAAGGTATGTTCTCTCCGTTGCTATCAAATCAAAAAGATAAGTTTCTTGCAAAGTATGATGATGTGAAAATCCTTATCACAGACAAGCGGATTTATTATCCAAACGAAGCACTCGCAATCTTGTCTCCTCTTGCAGAAAATGGCGTTACGGATGTCGTCATTGTTGCACGAGACTTTATTGGTCAAGCTCCAAATCTTTTTATAGCAAACCATCAGCAAGAGAAAATGAACATATTACTCGTGAAAGACTCAAGCGTAACAGAGAAAAATAGCGATAGCTTAGAAGATTTGGCAGCGTATCTTGGGTGCAATGTTATTAGCGAGAAGAAAGGTGAGCGCACATTTGATGTTAAACTTGAAGACTTTGGTACGGCGAAGAAGGTGATAAGCTCTGAAAAGAAAACACTTATCCTTTCTGAAAAGAAGTCAGCATCCGCAACGCACCGCATCAGTGCATTGAAAAGAGAGTTAGATAAAGATAGCGACAACCAGTCCATTCGGAAGCGTCTCGCGAGCATGACATCAGGCACGGTAAGTATCTTTGTCGGAGGAGGAACTATCCCAGAAGTACGTGAGAAACTATTTAGATATGACGACAGCATAAGTGCCGCACGAGCCGCACGAGATGGTGGATATGTTATAGGAGGAGGTGTATCATTCTATAAAGCAATCAAGGAGGCGAACCTATCTTCCGTTCACCCTGATGTACGAAAAATGGTAGAGAATGCGTGTCTTGCGCCACTCAAACAGATAGCGGAAAACTGTAATATATATTTCCCGCTCCTTGTTGAAAAGGTCAAAAAAGGATTAGGATATAACGCATACACTGGCAGGTATTGTAATCTTGAGAGGGCGGGAATCATTGAGCCAGTCCTCGTTCCGAAACTATGTGTAGATAACGCAATATCAGTCGCAGGTATTATACTATCCAGTCAATTTATTATTACAATTAACGAACAAGAAAATGACACCAAAACAAAAACAGAACGACTATCAGAAGAGAATAAACAAAGTTAAACCGAAGATTGATGGACTCAATCAGTTCTTGATTAAAAACAATCTTCAATTTAAGGCAGTTCTTATTTCATCGCCAGATACCATTAAAGCAGAAATACGCATTGTAGATACAAAGAACTATGGGGACGAAGCGAAGCCAGATAAAGAATCTTAACGTAGCTGACGGGTGGTTACTCGTTAAGCCAATCATCCAGAACGAGAACATTGGAGGCTTGGTTAAGCCAGTACAGTACGAGGACAAATCAGACTATGGTACGGTTGTCCGCACGTCACGAGAAGATATTAAGGAGGAGTCTATTGTGTACTTCAATAGATATGCCCCGATTAAACAGGAGTTTGAGGGAGAAGAATACCTCTTCCTTCGTGTAGAGGATATTTTAGCGTGGACTTTATAGCTACCTTCTCGGTATAAAGCCTCTCTTGAATGTTGCGATTACATCTTCTTCTTCAAGAAGTTTTGTAAGTTCTTCACGAGCCTCTCTCTCTCTTCTACTTTGCTCTTGTCGTAGATTAAATGGTGTGACTTTCAGTCCAAAGTTACGCAGTATTTCTTGCGTTATAGTTCTCTTCGTTCCTATCTCCGCCTCTGACATCCCTGATATTTGAGTTGCTTGCAAAATACGTTCTGGCGTAAGCGTTAATGGTGGCGGAGCAAACTGCTTAGTTAAGTAGACAAGAATATCTCTGCCAGCCTCATGCGGTTCTGTAGATGATGCTTTTATAATTGGCTCACCGAAGAAATCTGTATTGGAATACAAATCACCAACTGCTCCGAACACTGGGTTCTTCCTCAATGTTGAGGTGAGTAATGTCTCTCCTTTCCGTTCTGCCTCTAACCAGTTCCCACTCAATAAGTCTCCAAATGGCATGATATAAGTCATATCAAAATACATAGCCCTACCAAGTTTATCTTCAAATGGTAAGCGGACAAAGAAACCACTCTTGATGTAATCAGGCTCGTTAGCACGCTCTGCCGTAAGCTGGTCTTCTGGTGACATACTTTCAAAGCCTCTTTTGATAAGACCGAACTTACCAATCCTCGCTGGATGGGTAATGGCTGTTTTAGCAACGAGCGGTGTAGCCTTAACAGTAAATGTGACGAACGGGAGACCAAACGCAGACTCACGAAGTCGTCTGATGAATGGAGTTACCTTTGCGTAGTTGAATGTAGCTGTTTCTGCCGCACTCCAAGCCGCACGAACACCTGTCCCTCTCTCTCGTTGATACACAAACATCATCATTTTTGAAAAGCGTTCCTCGTTCTGATAAAGTTTACCAAAAAAGTTAATCGCCTCCTTCCCCATCTTCTTCGCTTTGCTGTCCATTGGATTAAGCAGTAATTCTTTTATCTCGCTTCCCCAAAATCCAGACGACAACTCTCCAAGATTCTCTACTTCTTTGAAAAACTTACCTTGTGTCCGTATTTCTCTCATAGCCTTTATTGATAAGTCAGGCATTCTCCACGATGGAATACCAGCAAAGTTGTTGAGCATATAGTTACTCATTATATTGCGTGCATGGGTAGCTGGGTTAAGCACAACCTTGCCGTACTTGAACGCACTAACAGCTTTCTTTTCAATGGTTCGCCATTTTGTTGGTGGGTCAAAAACACGAACGAGGTCGTCATATATTGATTGCGGAACATACTTGCCAGCGAGCTTTCCCATTTTCAGCGCCTCTACTTGTCCCAACACTTCTTCTTTCTGTAGCCGTATCTTATTCACAACGTCTTCATAATGACGTAGAGAGTCTTGTACGCTTCGCCTATCTATGCCCTTTAACAAAGATACTTTGTCTTGTAGGTCTTCAACGGAACGCTGGAGTTTAATCATCTTCTTGATATTCCCCTTTAGAACTTTATCTTTCATATTTGTATACGCAGGGGTGTATGGATGTTTTATTCTGTCCCAAAATGCACGTGGGCTTTTTATGCCAGCACGTTCTAAAAACCCTTGCTGATGAAGCAACTCAAGTTTCTTACCTAATTTTGACTTCATAAGTTCACCGAAAGACCTGAAACCTTTAACTTCTTGTGCAATCTCCTGTAATCGTAATGGAAGCGTCCCAAGTCGTCTCGCACCATTAACTATAGTCATAACTGTTTTCCCTTCGTTAAAGAACTTGACGAACTCATCTTTTTGTATTGCCGTAAAATTCTTTATTGAATCATCAAGATTACGCACCATTTTCGTTACTGCTTTGTTGCCTTTATATGCTTTATTCAGCTCTCGTATACTCGGCTTTATCTCTTTATTCAAATCCTTAACCCTCTTATATATAGAGGACATTTCTGCTTCTGATGTAGTCAAAAGTCTCTTCGCATTTGGAAGTTGCTTGTAACCATCTTTAGCTACATCACTTGCCCAGTGTAGAGCTACGCTGTTGTACCACTTTGATGTTTCAACGGCTTGGCTTATCTGACCCAACGCCTTAACGGTTGGATACCCAGCTTCAAATATCTCTCCCATTGCCTGTCTTACCTCCAATGGAATATCTTTCCGCTCCTTGAAGCGAGATATGAAATCACCAACATTACCCTCCTTTGACCTATAGAGTCGTGGGAGGTACTGGCTTGACTCTTCGTACGCCTTTCTTGAAATGAGACCGTTCTCTACAGCCTCTAATGAGAGCCTATCCAATTCATCAAACGCTGGCTTTGCTTTCCCAAGAAGACGAGGCGAAAGAGAAGAAATCTTCCCCGCCTTCCGTGCGTTAGCTATCACTTTTTGTTCTTCTGCCGATAGTTCTGTGATGGGCTTACCAAGTTTTCGTGCTCGCTCCCACCCTTTGTTCACCTTTCGTATTAAGTCATCAGAGCCTTTTGCATATACTGGGTCTGCCCCATACCTATATACAAACTTTCTACCAAGGAAATCGGATGCCACCTCGCCAGCTTTTGTGGACTTCACGAGCTTACTTCCACCTTTTATGCCTCTCATTATCATCTTACCAATACCAAAAACAGGGATAAAGTTGAGTGGGTCTGTTGCTATGTCTGTGGCTATACCAGCAATCTTCCCTTTTGTACCATACCTACCCATTATGTCTGCGTCACTGAAAGACCTGCGTCCCTTAACGCCTTCCATAAGATTCTCTCCTTGCGACAATGCAACAACAACAGACTGTGGTGCGTTTAAGACATCAAATATATCAGAGATGAATCCACCACTAAATATCTGGTTTGGGTCTTCACCAAATTGTGTTTTCTTTTTAGCCTTTTCTTCAAGTCCAGCCTTTCTTGCAACATTAAGAAGACCTTGTGACGTAGAAAGGTCTGGGCTATAAGACTTTTTTCTACCCGATGAAAGTGATGACATATTTGTTACTTACCGCCAGAAAAGCTATCAATGAAGTCCTGCGCTGCCCTTGCTATGTCTTCTGCTTGTGGAGTACCTATCCCGTCTTGTGGTACGGAAGAAAGTGCTGGTGGTGGCGTAAAGCTACCTTGTGGAGTTATCCTCGGTGCTGGAGACAGCATAGAGAAAGGCTTTGTTGTCTCACGTTTACCAAAGAAGAAATCCAATATACCACCTTCTTCAACATCTTCTGCTACTGGCGCTGGGAACGTCCTATCAACTACAGCCATAAAGCGTGCGATTGAATCCTCGCCATATTTATCTATGTATGCCGGAGCTACAAAGTTGAAGTAGTCTAATGCTTCTTCTCGTGTACGAAGATTTTGCTCTCGTAATCCAACTCCAAAATCAAACACATCTTCTGCTAAATCATCTCTTGTAGTATCTTGTTCGGGTGCTGTGTAAAATGGGTTGAAGTTTATTATTTCACCAGTCTTAGGGTCTCTCTCTATTTCTATGAGACTCCTTCCAATTTGCTGTATTTCAAACTTCCCCTTTGATTGGATATTCTTCAAAGTTCCCTCTGGTAAATCTAATTTTGTTTCAAAAGTGGCTCTATCTTCTTCTGACATATTTCCGATTATATTGTTGTCAGTGAAAAACTTGAGTTTATCCATTACATTCGTTAGCTCTGTCTGCTCCTGTAGTCGTCTCTCTTGTTCCGCACTCAAGAACAACCCACCCAATCCAAGCATATTAGAAAATGCTTGTTGCTTTGCTTGCTCTTGAAATTGAATCCTCGCAATCTTCAGATTTGCTATTTGCGTAGCCGTTTCTGTTCTACCAGTAGCCAATGCTTCTTGCTCACGCAAATCTAAATCACGCAATGACTTCTCCGTATCTTTTTCTATCTTCTCTAAAATAGCCGTGTTAGTTGCGAACCCCCTACGTGCTTCTCGTGCACCAGTAAGTCTTTGCTCACCAGCCTGCTCTGCCTCAATCCTCTGTCGTTCAAAACTCGCTCCTATTCCCGTCTCCGTGACTCTCCGTGCTTCTTCAATACCAGAGACAGCCTTCCCTATCTCTTCTTCAAACCCACTTGGTTCAGAAGAAACAATGTCAAGATTGGACATTAACTTCTTTGAAAGCTCTGCGCTAAATGTATCCGTTATTTTTTTATTATTGTTTGCCATATTACCAGCGCAATCCTTTAACCTTAAAATTCTTCGTTGGTCTCAATTGTGATGTTGGAAACTTTCTCTTCAATCTATCTAACTCTCTTGCCGCAATCTGCTCTTCATTTGTTGAGTCCTGCGTTAGTCCCATCTTACGGAATAAAATCGCTGCCGCCAAGTGTGCCACATATACCGCAAAATAATCATACGTTCCACTGAAGAACGGAACATTCGTAGCCACAGTAAAATCATATACCAAAGTTGAATCAGATGTTGACGTGACTCCTATCGCCCATGTTTCATAATGAAGTTTCAATACCTCTGGGCGAACCATGCGAATGTTATCAATACGGAAGTCCGTATCGTCTCCCTGTCCTGCTTCATAATTAAAATCAAACCGAAGATAGTTTATTGCCGAGGCATCACCAGAACCAGTAGCCGCTGAGTCAGCCCACGCAACCCCTATCGTGTTCCATTCGTTCGCAGAAAATGAATTAGTTAGTATGTCCGTTGTCGCAACGCCAGACCAATACGCAGAACTACTTGAACCCCAATATGAAGTGACGGACGTGAATGTAGTAACGTCAGGTATCCAAATATCTGCCGCAAGAGTTGAAAGGTTTTCGTCACTTGAAAGATTCCTTGAACTCATATCGGAGTTGCTTATAATAGCCCTATTATTCCCAGACTGTGATACATCAATATCAAAGTTGAGTGATGCGCTACCTTGATTTTTCTCAACTGTGTCAGCCGTCAGGTTTGTAGCATCAGAGGTAGATGTATCTGCACTCCATGTTCCGTTAGCCGTAAGACTATCGCAATCATGAAGAGAACCCGCCGAATACTTTGAAGGATGGTTCACAACAAGAAATGCTTTTTGATTTTTATACTCAATGGCAAAAGATTTCTCTGAATCTCCATTGTCTATCTCTACCGCAATCTCTCTCGGAGTCTTACGTGTGAAATTCTCTGTATGGTCTCCTTCTTTTCTACGAAGGTCTGCTGGTTCAGAGAAGTCAGGTACATCAGTTGTGATGTCGTAGTAATGAATACCATCAAAATAATCCAACGAATACGTGCGGTTCGTGAAATCAAAACCAAAATCATTATAGAGTTGGCGTGTTGCTTCCGTAATCGCGTCTAATCTATCCGCAGCCGTTACGGAGTCTGTACCACTATCCCTAATATAGAGGTTTACGTTATCTTGAAGATTTGAAATTGTTACTGCCATTTGATTGTATTATAACCTCATTACAAAACCTTCTCTGTCTCAACATATTCAATCTCAATCCGACTAAACAAAGGAAGGGATGTAAGTGCTTGCCCACGCCAACCAATTCCAAGTTGTATTTGATTAACATTCTCCAAAGCAATCTCAAAGTTCTTGAAAGTTCTTGTGTTATCCGTACTGATATTTATAGTGTCTGTCGTAGATGAAGACGTACTCATATTCTTGTATAACTTCAGGTTTACGTTCTGTGAAGATTGTTGAATAAAAGCAGGAAAATACACGGTCATTCGTGTTATGTGAGATAGTTTCGGAAGCTCGTAGACCTTTGTGAAAAACTCTGCCGTATCGGCTGTTGTGTTTGCCTTAAATGGCGCGAACCGAGCTACTCGTTCATTACTGGAATCATTTGTGCTTGTGAGCAATTCCTCTCCGTCATATTGTATGATTGCGCCCGCTTGCCCAGATGAACCCGTGGTTCCGATATTTCCTCCAACTTGAAAGAGAGCATCATTAAATCCATCCGCAGCCTTACCGTAGTAGTACCAACTTCCTCTTTTGTCCTGCCAGAGTATTCCATGTTGGAGCGAAGTTATGGCATGGCGATTCGCTGGTGCACCACTCACCCCATTCGTTCCCGATATTTCTCGTATAATTTCAAAATCCCTACCATTGTATCGTCTTAACTGCACTATTCCATCAAATCCAAGCGCGAATATATGTGGGACACCATTATGGAAAAAAATTGCAAACATACGAGATACCCCCTCTACTGGAATTGAGTTTTGCTCGGACAGCGTTGTTGTGTTTCTATTCCATACATACACTATATTTGGGCGAAGAGTATTGCTTACACTGGCGAGGTCAAGTCCTCCCTGTGCTGTTCTTGTAAGGGCAATCCACAAATACCCAAGCCCATCTCTGGCATCAACAATCTGCCACGGAACACGGAAGTTCAAAAGTGATGTTGTGACAACATCAGAAGCTCCCGTTCCATCAAATTTATGCAAAAGGTTTCCATTCATCACATACAAAAACCCATTATCAGCAGCCTCAAGAACAATATCAAAGTTCTTATCTAACACCGCACCACCAGTAGCACCAGAAAACGCATCTTCAGTAGCCAGAAAAGTAGGAGAACTCAACAAGTTACCACGATAACCTAAGTCTCCGTCCGTATTGTCTGAATAAGCATAGAACAAATAAGGTGCACCGTTTCGTTCATAAATAGCCAAATCTTTTATAGCCTCTGTCGTGTGTGCAGAATGAGTACCACTTCCTGCATTTACGGTATGTGGAAAGTCCCCCGTACTTTGTATGGTTCCCGCAGCAACCGCATGAATCTTCGCAGCTTGTCCAAAATAAAATGTAGTAAATCCAGCAGTAATAGCCGCATCGTCAAATGGCACAAATCTTACAACCCTTGTACCAGATGTGAGTTGGTCTATTCCTATAAGGTTCGTAAGAGACGAGTTGCCAGGAGCAAGTAATCCAATATATCTCTTTGGATTAACGACTCCACTTGCGTACATATTGTCCGTAGCCATTTTTGTATACTGCCTACCTTGCCAATGATTTGGTGCAAGCCCACCAGAGAAATTATTTATAGTAATTTTGGGCATTATAATTGTTTTATGAATACCGTTACTTGTACATCAGCGACACTTGTCGGAGTTCCAGAGTCCTTTAGCGCAAGCCTATCCCCACGAGAAAGAATAAGAAGCGTACCGCTTGTTGTTAGCGTTCCGTACTGTACGGTATCCGCAGTACCTTTCAAATCAAAAGCAGTAGAAAGCAACACATCTCCAGCACCCAGTGCTTCTGTCCCTTGTAGCCGTTCAATCTGAAGTGATACGGCACTACCGTCACTTCCCGCTGTTCCGTGAACCTCTGATGCTCCTACAACAATATAAGGTCTGTCTGCTGTGAAAAATCTTCCGTAGTTTATCGCAGTTGCGGCATTTGTTCCACTTATTTTTGTCGTGATTGGGATAACGACAGAATCTCGGATTATTCTTTTACTTATCACATCAATCGGGAAATTAAGTTGTTGCTTATTTTCTGAAAAAGAACGAAATAATTGTTCCAACTCCACGAGTTTTTCTCTGAAAGTACGTTCAATTCCTTGAATCTTCTCCTCCCACTCCCTTACAAGTTCTTTAAGTTTTTCTTCCATTGATTCGTGATTTAATCCAAATTATATTGTCGTTCATCTTGTCCAATTTCTGTTCTATTCTATACAAAGCCTCTACAATCTCATGTTGGTGATTCTCCTTCATCTTCTTCAATGTCTTCCCAACAGAGTCGGGTGTGCTCTTCCTCGCCTGATATGAAACGTGCAAAGCATATGCAAGAACAACGATTGCAAGTGCGGCAACGCCGAGTGCAGAGAATTCTGAAATTGTTTCAAGTATTTCAATCATGTTAAAAAATCATTACTTTAGGTATGAATGCTGAAGGGATTGCAGTTATTTCAAATGTTCCATTTGATATAAATGTATGAACCTCATAGCTTCCTACTGTTGCCGTTGAACCACCAGTAGCAGTTATTCCAGCCGAAGTCAGGTATCTCACCTTTACGATTCCGCTTCCCCCAATACCACCTACACCAGTGCCGCCACCACCTCCTCCGCCACCAGTATTTGCTGTTCCAGCAATTCCAGAGATTCCCCCTAAACCACCATCTCCACCACCTCCTGCTCCACCAGAGCCAGGTATATCTACCCCCCCGACAGTACCACCGCCACCAGCTCCAGCAAATAGATTACTGAACCAATCTTGGGTCGTTGTCCCCTGTCCCGTTCCGCCTGTTCCAGGGTCATTATTGTTGCCATTTCCATCACTGCCGTCAGTTCCGCCATCGCCGCCATCATTTCCTCCTGGCGTCCCTTGCAATCCACCTCCGCTTCCACCGTCATTGGTATCTCCTGTACTAACACCCCCTCCTTGAGCCACATAAGTCCCAGAATCAAATGTTGAATTAGTCCCAGCACCACCATTTGAACCGCCTGCTCCACCTGCGCCTACAACAACAGAATAGGTCGTTACTGCCGCAGTAATATCATTCTGTGTCGTTGTATAACCTCCACCGCCGCCACCATTACCTGCTCCCTGCCGTGCTCCGCCAGCTCCGCCTCCTACTAAAAATGCATCTATTGTTGCCATATTATTCTCTTACTGCAATATATTTACGGGGGTTATTCTCGCGAAATAAGCTCCAACCGACCTTTTCGTGACATGGTAAACAAAAAGTCCTGCCATTATCCAAGTCTAATCTCAATTCTGGGTACATTGAGAATGGTTGGATGTGGTCAGCATTCAAATCACCACCTCTGATTCCACACTCAACACAAGTATAATTATCTCTCTCAAAGACCTCATTTCTCCACGCTTTATACTCCAGAGAGTTACGAACTCTCATTGCCTCGGAGGTAGCACCGCCTTTCCAGTTTGGGTGGTCTTTCCCATACATAACTGGCGGTTTAATACCGAGTCTCTTTGCTATCTCACTCTTCTTTTCTCTCGTTTCTTTAGATACCAGTCTTCCTACTCCAGCTAATCCGATTTTTCTTTTCGCTTCCTCAGAATGTTTATTTCCCCTGTTAGCATCGCCTATTTTTTTCTTATGCTCTTCGGTAAACTTTTTTCCGTTATTCAATTTGTGTCCTTTTTGAAATGGCATATATTTATTTACTCCCTAATTCCCATAACTACTGTCAGACCTTTTGCTGCTGTACCATCATGAATAGAATCAATATCTATTGTGATAATATCTCCGACAGCCAACGCCGTTGTTGTTAAATCTGGTTTTGTTGTTGCAGTTGTAGTAGTTTTATCTGTTGTATCAAAGTCAAGTTTATTGGTCGTCATTATAGTAGTACCACCTATACTTATATCTACAACCAATCCTGTACCTGTATTTATTCCTGCTGTGCTATTGGTGGCGTATAAATAAAATGGAGTACTATCGCTTTGAAGTATTGTACCTGCTATTGGAGAAACAAAATCCCCATATATGTTGGTTGCTGTAGCGCAGTCTGTTGCAGCTTCTACCAAGTTGAACACTAACCACCTTACATTTCTTTTTGAAGCAACGAATTGGTCTATACGAACTACTCTTGTATTGTCCGTGCCAGTATCTATCTCTGCCGTAGTTAAGTGCTCTGATTTTCCCGCAACAGTTAGAGATGCTGCTGTCACGAGGTCGGTAACATCACTATCTACACTTACAATACCTGTATCGGCTCTTAGGAGACCAGTGAGTCCCACGGGCATAGTCACCGTACCAGTGAATGTCGGCGAAGCAAGAGGAGCTTTCGTTCCTAACTGTGTCTGGAAAGAACTTGTACCACCTTTCACAAAAGCAAGTTCTGTGAGAGAGGGATAGGTCGCAACATCAGCAGATACCAGATTTTTAGAGCCATCTGTTATAACTATTTCCGAAGCAGTGAGGTCTGATAGAAGAATTCCATTCGTGAATGTCTGCGTTTGTGAGATAGCTCCAACTTTCGTCCCGTCCTGTCTTAAAAAGATATTGCTCAAAATGTTAGATGTAGTTTCAAACTCAAAGTGAGAGGCGGTAGTCCCTTCCTGTATAAGTCTAACAATTGCTCCAGAACCTCCCGTAAGGTTTGCATAAAACTTTACCAGCAATCTATCGGTGTTTAGAATGGTTACTGGTGCACTCAATACCATGTGGATATTAAACTCTGATTCAGCATCAACCGCACCTGACACTTCCGAAGTACCAAGTAGGGTTTCTGCACCACCAGTACCAACAGATGCTCTTTTGTAAAGCTCCCAATAAATGCCATCTACTGTACTGCTACCCGAAACCTTTTGTGCGTGAATATGAACATCATAAACACCTGATTCTAACTGTTGGACTCCAGGTTCTCCATCAATGGTAAGAAAATTCACAAGAGGTTTATCTGAACCAGAAGTGCCTATATTAGTATCAAGGTTCGATGAACCGCCTCCCAAATCATCATCTGTCATTACATAATAAATACCAGCTTCAGCATCAGAAGTGTCGCCAAAGAAGTAATCAAATGAGAATCCGATTGCTAAATCCACATATAATTTTGTGGCTACATCTTGGTCTAAAGTTGGGTCTGCTACTCCTGTAATCTTGTTCGCTCCCAAATCTAATACACCACCTGCTAATGATAGTAAGTTTGCAGAGTGTGTAAATGTTACATCACTATTGAAATTTATCACCGAACCATCTCCAAGAAATAAATCTGCCCAATATTTTGATGTGCTTCCTAAAGCCTGAGAATTAGAAGCTCCTGGTAGTGCTGCTCCAGAACAAATCAAACTTCCTCCAATCGTTACTCCATTGGAAGTATCAATCAAAAGAGCGTTAGCAGAATGAACAATCCTACAATTACCTGCATTAAAGTTTATAATTCCATCAGATGCAATAAATAAATCAGACCACATTTTTGTACTTGAACCCAAAGCACCCCCATCTGAAGTACCAAGAAGAAGGCTTGTATTTATAGCCACTGAAGCAAGATTATCTAATGATTTTACTGCTTTTGCATCTATCTGCGTCTGCAAAGCGGAAGACAGTCCTTTTACACGAGAGAGTTCCGTAAGAGAGGGATAAGTTGCTACTGCGAGCGCACCAAGCGTGCTGCCGTCCACCCAATAAGTAAGTTCATCAGTCGTTCCAGAACCACCAACCGTTCCTATTGCAGTTATTGTTGTTCCAGTTATCGTAAGACCCGAACCAGCCGTAAGAAGCCCCCAGTTTAGTTCACTTTCATCCCAAAATAAAATCCTATCCGCACCTGGATTCTCAAGTGCGTTAATAGATTGAACAGTTGCCTCTTCTGAAAGGGTAAGTTCTTCCAATCCTCCAAGTCCTGGAGTCTGAGGAAGCCGAAAATCTGCTCTTGCGAGAATTGGAGCAGTTGAGAACAGCTTTGATGGGTGGTCTATTTTATATGATTTCCCATAATTTTCTGTCTTCTTGTGACATTCAATACACAGAGTCCTTCCATTATCTATGTCCCACAATTCAGGGCAATCAAGAGCATCCAGAAAACTTTGAATGTTATACTCGTATGTTATTTGAGCAAAGGATTTTGGATAATGGTCTGCATTAAGTTTGCCGCCCACATAACACAACTGACATAAAAACCCGTCTCTTTCAAAAATCGCCTCCTTCCATTGTCTCATTTCAGAACATTGACGAATTTGCTGAAGTAAAGGAGTAATCCCGCCCTTCCAATTGGGACTCTTTTCGCCTCTATTCGCATCCCCGATTTTCTTCCTAATCTCTGGTTTTCTTGCATTCTCTCCTCCCATACGGAGAGGACTTGCCAATCTCATGCATCTCTTTGAACAGAACATTGCAGACCATTTCTTATGATATTCTTTACCACAATAGTCACAGAGTTTCCAGTAAACTTTCTGCTTCCCTTCGTAATACCATCCACGCTCTTTCTTTTGCTCGTCTGTCATCTTACGAGAACGCTTCCAGTCTCTTCCAAGTTCAAGAAAATGCTCATACGGATGTTCCGCTCCTTTTATGAACCTTCCCTTATTATCACGATAATCTCCCATAATTATTTAATATCTGGTAGTTTTGGCTTTTTAATATCCGACCTTCTCATTGGTATGCCGAACTCCTTATAAAGAGTTGCGAGCCTACCTTCTCGTATCTGTAAGTCCTTCAACTTACGTAGTAATTCTTTGTTAAATATCTGAACATTCTCTTTGAAAGACGACAGTGCTCCTTGCTTCTCTTCTATCTGTGCGTTCAGTTTTGCAAGTTCTTTCTTGCAGCGTACAACTTCTTTATTGTGTGCGTTCTGCTCTATCTCGTGTTTGAGTATGAGCGCATTGTATTTATCACGAGTATCGTGATATGTGATAAACTCGTCTTCAATAACTTTCTGTTGCTCCCCTATTTCGCTATTTGAGCGAGAAATCTGTTCTTCTTGAGAAGCACGGGTTTTAACGAACGACTCCGTATCAATGCTTATTTGAGAACGTATACGCTCCAGTTCCTCATCTGCTTTTTCAATATCCCTTTCCGCTCCCTTTATCTCCTCAACCTTCTCTTCGTATTCATCGTTCTTCTTATCAATGACTGCGACAGAAGCTAACATCTGTCTCTCAACTTCGCTCTGGCGAGAAAGAACCTCCTGAAGACTCATCGTTTCCTTTCGTATACGAGAACTTATTTCAGGAAGTTCCTCACGCTTCTTTTCAATCTCTTCAATAATTCCAAAAAGTTCTTTTGCGGAATGCTCTATATTAGCCCGTATAGAAACATACAGTTGCTTGAAGTTATCTATGCGTATCGCCTCTCTCTTTTCCATTATTTTTCACCAGAGATAGTTGCTTCTATGTAGATAGTTCCTGCGTTCGCAGAGACCCCACTTTCCTTAACGGAAATTCTCATATACTTATCTTGCACATCTAATGGAAGTGACAAGTCATATGCTGTTGCCGCAGAAGCACCTACAAATGTGAACTCTCGTTGCGTAAGCGTGGATGTTCCAGTTGAGACCGCTTCGTTAGGAATGCGGTAGAAGTTTGTTCCATCTGCACTTGATTCAACACGTAGTTCTATTGAATTGACCGTTTCTCCTGTACCAGTGGTATAGAGAATAGAAAGGTTCACCTTTGCCATGCCTCCAGTTGTGAATATCTTTGTTTTATTCGCAACATCATAGGCAGCAGTAAGAACAACAGATGTTCTGGTCGTCCCGCTCTTTGAGCCAACGAATATGCACTCTGTTTGCTGTACCGTATATCCGATTGCCATTTTAGTGTATATCCCTCAACTTCTGGGTTATTACTTCTTTCGTGTCGCCAACCTTTAACGCAATACCTTTCTCTTTCGCAAGTTTGCGAAGTTGGGGTATTTTCATTGTTTCAATATCCTGCTCCTCTGCCTGTTCTGCTGTCGCACTTACTCCAACTTCACCAGCTTCTTCTGTCTTTCCCTCAACCGTCTTAGTTGCTTCTACGACAGGCTCATCTCTTTCTACAGCAGAAAGAAACTGGTGAGTTTTTAACCATTTCTCGGCTACATTCTGCGGTAGATTTTCACTTTGTCCACCAGCAAGTATCGTGTATTCACGACCACCAATACCAATAGATACATCTTTATTTGTTGTATTTGATAAAATCAATTTAGTGCATTTGATACTGACACTAACTCCTGGAAATATGGGGTTAGCCGTTTCTCTTCTGCTCTCTTCCGAGGATGATGAGCATGGCATAATGTGATGCCATTGTTAATTTCATATATTTTAAGTTTGTTAATCTACGACCTTACCCCCTTAGGAGGAGGGTTTTTAATATAGAACCCTCTAAACTATCGGTGTTTAAGTAACAACCGTTCCACCACTTGTGGACTCAAAGTTTTGAGTGTATGACTCATCAGTCGTACCACCAGATACTTCGTTAGCACTATCCATAGCAAAGTAGTTTCTAAGTACCATTGAACCGACACCACTGGTTATACCAATGGTAAAGATGCCATCTTGTGTGCCACCACCACCTACGCTTTCCAGGAAGACATTGCTATCAATAACAATATCTACTCCTTGAGCTTGGATACCAGTTGTAACCTCAGTGTTTACTCCAGTTGTGAAGTAGTTGTCACGAATCAATCCTCTCGTACAACCAGCTGAACTGAGATAGATGAATGAACCAAGGTCATTATCTGTTCCTGTGACTGCTCCAGGCAAGTAGTTAGTGAAGTAATTATCGTGAATACTGTAATGACTTACAGCACCAACTCCATAGATTCCGTAGTTATCACTTGCATCCGTTGCTGACATTCCGAAGAAGTTGTCGTGAATGTGAGGATGCCAACGGGTTGAATTCAAGTCAATAATATTCTCTCCAACTGCACCTTTGAAGAAGAATCCAGCAACCTCTACTGTATCTTCACTAATCGTGATGTGAGAGAAAGCACCAGTTTGGTGAACTCTAACAGCATTGGATGGGAAACCTTTGTGTCCCAAACCAGCAGGAGCAATTAAATGCGCCCTTGCTTTGCTCATTGTTAATGCAGCAGTGAGGTCGTAATCAGATGAATCAGGCGTAACAAGAACATAATCGTTACGGTTAGCCTTGGTCGCATCTAACGCTGACTGAATTGTGGTATGGAGAATGGCTGTACCATCAGAGTAATTTTGCCCTCCATACCTATCTATCATGAGTGTGTAAGCATTGGTGTTTGTGGATTGGCAAACGTAATACACGTTTCCTATTCCCATTTCTCCTGGAACTATTTGCCCGAAGCTCGTTATCCCGTTAGGGAAATTTGTTAAAGACATTTTATTAGTTTTTCTATTTTAATTTTATCGTAGACCTCCTCGTTGGTTAGATGAATGGGTGTATACCCATGCTTTGCCAATAGCTCATTCTTCTCTCCCTTCTGTTCGTGCCCATCTATCTCTATGGCATACCTACCTACTAAGAAATCTACTTCGTATCCTTTTATCTTGACCTTTGTTTTGAACGCTATTCTGCTTTCTTGTAGCACTCTCCCAAAGATGCGTTCCGCCTTTGTGAAATGCTTTTTCTTGAATACTGTTCTCATACCTTTGAGTTGAAAGTCTTATCAGACTTTCCAAGATTACAGTCTCTACAAGCAGTAACCAGATTTTCCATCTTATTGTCTCCGCCCTTACTGGACGGGAAGATGTGGTCTACCTGAAGTTCAACATTCGGTGCACCTCTCCCACAATATTGGCATTGAAAGTTATCTCTTAACAGGACTTTCCATCTTTTCCCAAGTTGTTTACCCTTTCTACTATCGTTAGAACACAACTTACATCTAAAGGTAAATCCAAACCTATATTGCCAATTCCGAGTCATATCTATTAAGAGCCTTTCTTCGTTACATTCCTTGCACCTTCTTTTCGGCAAAACGCCCAATCTGTCAAACTCTTGTTCGTGTCGTAAACGAGTACGAGCTTCCCAATTCTTATCTCTCTTTAACCTACCATCAACACTACCCTTACATTCCTTACAGTAATGCTGTAGACCGTCATTCATCGTACGATTCTTTGAAAATAATCTTGATTGAAGCTCTCGTTTACACTTTGAACATTTTTTCATGTACTGTTTTCTCTTTCCGTTACGAAATGGAGAACAATGTCGTAACCATGTTGGATGAGGTTTTGGTGTCTCAAGTTGAGACAGAGAATTATGAGAGCAACATATCTTGCTTGCTTCTATTGCATTGCACACACGAAACTTGAAGATTATCCAACCTTGCTTTCCCGCCCTTACTCTTTGGAATGATATGGTCTATCTCAAGTTCTACATTAGGAGCACTTCTACCACAGAATTGACAAGTGAATTTGTCTCTCACAAGAACAAGCCATCGCTTTTTAGATGTTACTTTCTTGTTCTCGTCAGAGAAACCCATATCGGAAAGATATTGTTCTCTCGTTCGTATACCCAACATCCTTCGCCGTTTCTCACTCTTTTTATTCGTGCATATCTTACAGAGATAAGACCTGCCAAGTCCTTTTTTGTTCCTACTCCTATCTCTTGGAAACTCCAATAAAAGTTTCTCTTCAAGACATTTGAAACATCTCCTTTCCGATTTTGTTCTCATAATTCTCCATCTCAAGCACCGCTCACAAACCTCATAAAACTGCCAATAAGTGAAACTAAGACGAGTACGATGCCAAGTCTCCTTTTGATGCCCACGTGCGTCTCCAATCCTTTACACAATCAGCCCAGCGTGCGCTTACCGTGAAGGTAACGACTCTGTTTTTGATGTTGGTATCTTGTGCAAGATTTGGTTCCATCCGCATAACATGAACGAGTTTGGCACGTTGTGGAACCGTTAGATACCACGCCGTGTCGGAACCACCGTTCGTATTTGCCAAATGAAGAGACATGAACATATCCGTTGCCATGCCATTGCGATACACATTGATAGCATTATTCGCTGTACTTGGCTCAAGTACCGACTTCGTGACTTGCTCACCCTCTTTCAAAAGGGCAGGAGGAAGACCAACCATCGGCTTGCCAAGAAGAGCGAGAGGAAGACCATCATCTGTTTGCTGTTCAATCAGTGCTACAAGTCCTGTTTCCAAGTTATCGTCACTGAACTTAATACCAGCCGAATTTGCATTTGACTGGGTTGAAGCTCCAGGAACAACTGTTGGATGAATGGTGGAATAAAGCGGAACCGCATCTCCGTACCATGTCATACGATAGTTATTCACGTCACGAGTTGTTGCAAAGCCACCATTGAAAATTTGCATTCCAGACTTATCTTGCGAGAAGTTTACCCCGATACCGAGGTCTTTCATCTCATCAAGTTCAGCCTGAAAATCTCTGTCTTCAATGTTATTAGCCGTAACATCTATGAATTTTCCATAGTTGTTAGGGATAACGCTTGTTGTATAAGTCTTAAATCGGTTTCCACCAGGAATATCATCACCATCATCGTAACGCAAAACTTCTCCCGCGCCAGTCTTTCCAGTGTAATTATCCTGACCATTTGTCGTGCTTGAAGTCTGAAGAACATTCCCAATCCCTGGGATGTATTCCTCCTGACCTTGGTCAAACACTTCAGCGATTTCAAGACCCACACCACTGATTAAATCAGTCCATGTACCTCTATTTTCTACTGCTGCCATTTGTTTTTAATCTCTCTTATACCCCGAACACAGACGATTCGCGTATATTCACGAATGCCTTTGTGCTATCAAACTCGTCAATTCCCCAGTTATGATACTGCGCTGTCGCTGTAGTTGCTGACGATTCATCCAGCGTATCTTCATCAGTTAAATCCATATTGTACCCAAGCAAGTCTGAGCTGTTAGTACCAATGGTTGCGTTGAGTTCTGCTGAATAAAGCGTAGCTTTTGAAATATCAACAACTGCGGACAACTTTGCAACGGTTTGGTTATCAGAGGTCGTGGCGTAGGTATTGGTATAATTACCACCTGCACCATTTTCTGTTAATCCAACTCCGTCAAACGTAACAAGGGAAGTTGCGTGACCTTGCACAAGTGCACCAGCCGTTCCAAGAGCAAGAAATCCAGAAGATGCCTTCAGCGAATCATTTACCGTAATGGTAATGCTGTTAGCAACGATGTCTGTCTTTAGAATTGGCGCACCATGCGGGTTAAGAGAGCCACTTGGTTTCATTGCCAAATTAGTAGGTAGTGTATTTCTATGTTGTCACTCTCATTACTGTCTGCAACAGATGTTCTCTTATTACGTCCTCCGCGACCCTACTCCGAGGATTGTGTCTCTGACACAAGATAACTCCATTGCTCACATCATATCTTTTCTTTGGGTATTTTGCCCATTGGTAAATATGATGTGCGATTTTATGACCAAAACAAGAATCATCGGCAAAAACGCATTTCTTATCTCTGCGATATACAGAGGTTCTCCAACCTTTGTATGCGGAGTCGTTCCGTTCTTGACGTTTAGCAAGTTTTGACCTGTCCTTTATCCATCTTGACGAGTTTTCAGAAGTCCTTGTCTTTGCAATTTCTGACAAACGCAGTCTATGGCTTTCTGGGAGGGATTTTCCTTTAGCGAAGTAATTACCCCTTTCAAAATTACCATTGACCGCGTAGCAACTCATTGAGTGGTACTTTCTGATACTCTTGGAGGCTTCATATACCTTCCAACAACCGAAACAGGTTTTAGTCATTTTGACAGTAATGAGAGTGCCAACTAATTCAATACACTACGTTTATTTATTTTCCGTTAGTCTTTGTCTCAATCTATGGAGTCATTAGTTCCAGAAATTGACGACAAAACCAGTTAATTGCGACCTTTTATTAGAGCACAATTTTCGGATACTTTTCTTTCATTTGTAGATACTTCTCAACAGTCCAGCCTTTTTCCTCTCTTAATTTATCCTGTTCAGGAGTAAGAGGGCTTTTGTCTGCACGGTTAGGTATCTTTGAAATGGTGGGAGTATTTGCGTATTCATCCATAGGTGTACTGTCGGGTGTTTCTTGCTCATTGTTGACCAATTTCAGAGAGTCTTCATAATCTCTTACAAAGTCACTCATAAAGAAACTTTCGGACGTATTAAGGCGGCTGAAAGCGTCCAGCAACACTTGCTGGCGAACCCCTCCAGCATCATTATCTGTATGGAATTCGGGATGCTTTCTTACGAACGCCTTGAATGCTTCATCCTTGTTTCGGTCTCTATCTTGGCTCCTTTGAACGGAAACAACCTCTTTCACCTTTTTGGTGACATCATCATCCGTATCCTCATTTTGTGTTTGTGAAAGTTCTTGGTTTTTCTTCCTTAACTCAATGAGTTGGGTATTCATTCCGTTCTTGTCGCCTTCCAACTGTGTTTTTTCAGTCTTCAAGCGAGCATTCTCTTCCTGAACTGCCTTAATTTCATCGGGTGTAAGAGAAACCTCTTCTTCCGCAGGAGTATTAGGGTCATCCTGAACGACCACATCTTTTACTTCTTCCATATTCTTTTACTCAAACTTCCCCTTGTATAAAAAATCCCTTTTTAACGAAGTTGATGCTCCGAGCGGTTGATGCCGCTACAAGTTTGATTTGAATATGTTAATTTTAGAGCCTTATTGACTCTTTAGGAGGGGCAGTCGAGCGATGCCCTCCCTAAAGAAACAACAAAGTTTATTTCTTCTTTTGCTTTTTACCCTTCTTCTTTCTCCTCACTGGCAATCCTGCTGCTCGTGCTTGAAAAAATCTCTCCTGCCTTGCGGTAAGTTTATGACCATGAGCAACTCCTTCTGTAAGAATCTTCTTTGCTTTTGATTTTGTGAGCTTCTTAGCCATATCTTCCACCTATTTTCATTGGCGACCTTTTTTCTTTTTGAGACAGCTTCTTTATAAGAAACAGTGAGCGAGAGTATTCTCCACGTATTATTGCTCTCTGTTCATCGTTGTTTGCGATAAAGTAGCGTGCCTTATCTCCTTTCAAAAGCGCACGTAGAACTCGCTTGAGGTCATCTTCAAGAGAAAGCGATTTGAAGACTTGCTCCACTTCTACATCTTCCATGCCCTCATATACACGGTCTCGTTCAATAAACCTCCAATAAATCTTCTCAATAAGCTGCTTAATCATTATTGTATGCCTTAATTAAAACTATCCTTGACTCATTAACTCTCTTAATGCATTTGGTGACGCACCGCCAGCACCAGCACCTCTCGCAAGATTTTCTGGTAGACCCGTTCCAACACCTCCGCCTCCCGTGCCAGGGATTGCCTCTTCTCTCTCCTGCAATGAGGTCATGAACTTCTGCGGATTGAATCCGAACAAAGTTGTCATCTCTGCATACAGATTTTCCTTATCGGTAAGTTCTGGGAACAACTCAATGGAGATTTTGGCAAATTCCATGAACATCGCACGTTGTAGTGCCTTGCTCTCGTTCGCGGTAACATTAGGAACCAACTTCACATCAAACTCAAAGTCGCGAATATAACCTGCGTTTATAGCAATTCTTTCTATCTTCTTTCCAGTTTCTAACTCTGAAAAACGAGCTTGTGTTCTCAACGCAACGCGAGTTGGTAGTGCTTCTCTACTCTTATACACATCAATAATTTTCGTCCCACGTTTCCCTTTTGATAAAACAACGTCATCAAGACGAAATGTGTTGAATGCCTTATTTACGTCTTCCGCCCCTCCTTCACCGAGAATAGCCTCGTAGAGTGGCTTGCTATAGAACTGAAGAATGTTCTTCGCTCGTAGTCGTGCCTTATCCCGAACACCCCACTTGACAAATTGGACAAACAATCCGAGTATGCTCGCCACCGAATTTGCGGCACGTTCTATTTCTGTTGCCGTGACTCTATCTCCAGCACCAGCAATACCCTGACTGACAGCATCCACAGATGTTTCTTCAAGAACACGCTTCGTATAGGTAAGAATAAATTGATGGAACGAATTTGGTGAAGAAATAGCAAGTTCTTTATAGTTATTAGCATCGGTTACTGGGATACGGCGACCTGGGCGAAGGAAATCATCTTCAATATCATCAAATCCAGATGTAAGAATAGGTGGAAAAATAGAAAGGAACGACTGGTCAAGCATCATATTATGTAAAACATTGATGACATCCTGCATTGACTTCAGCTTGTCTGGGAGTGACTTTCCATAGAAGAAATCTGCGCCGAATGGTTCATAGATAGCCTTCCAAAACGGCAACGACTTATGAGCGAATGGAATTGGCATTACGCTGTCGTCATCAAGTGGATTCAGCCAAACACCATTGGCAAGAATTACAAATTCATCAGTATCCTGATTGTAATAACGGATAAGCTCTACCTCTCCTTCAGCAATATCATCGCTCACATAATCAAGATAAAACGGTCTACTCTCCTCGTTAGCTAAAATTGGGTTATACGGCTCAACATTTTCTGCGAATTCATATGCTGCGAATGTAGCCCTAAACTCCGCATCAGTAATAATAGAACGCCAGAAACAATACGGCATATCAGTAATCTTGCGTATTCCAACTGATGACGGGAAGAAATCCTCAAGAGGAACGAGCATTCCCACGACTTTGCGTGTCTTATTCGTACCCTTTTTCGTTCGTATTTTGCTCGCACCGTCATATTTTGTAATATCTGCAACCTCACGCTCCTTCTCCTGATAACCCTCGTATCCGATACACGTTCCTTTAACAACAGCCTCCAAAAGGGCATAAAACATTAACTCGTCTCCATTGTCTACCTGTTCTGAATAATCGTAAAAATCGGAAAGAATAGTCGTGCGCCCCACGTCAGCATCTCCTCTGTTTATAAATTCTGGCTTTGGAATTGCGGTTGCAACCTTACCAAGAATTGCGACAACTTTGTTTCTTGTGAATGGGTCAAACACACGTGCCTGCCAATCTTCAATATCCTCCCGTGCGTCTATGTTTGTTACAAAACGACTCACGTTGTCGTCTATATAATCAATAAGATTTCTCCCATCTAAATACTCAAAGGTCATATTACGCTCCTGTCGTGAGGTGCGGAACTTCTCAAAGATATTACCTACTACAAGTTTCTGCCCTTCTGTCGGGTTATATCTTTGATTTATACCAAGAGACTCGCCAAAATCTTCATCCGTGATTTTGTCGCTTAGAACGGGTGTTTCTGCCATGCGTTTAGTATAACCGTAATTAAAAACTACCTATTGACAAATTATTTGATGGTTGCTTGCTGATATGCCTTTGTAGCACTTTTGTAGAACTCCATGTCATTCCGTAACATATACAGCCTCGTTTCCAGTCTTTGTCGTGAGTCGTAGTACCCCTCAACAAAGTTCTTTATGGTGCGGATAAGCTCCGCATTATCTTCATATTCCTCAAAATAAGATTGGCTCTCCAGTCTTGGGTCATAGCTCTCTATGTCGTATCCATTCGCAGGCATCTCCTCGTACACTTCATGAACATACGCCTGCTTATAATAAATTCTCCAAAACCCCAACTTCACATATTTAAGATGCAAATGCGGTGACATTCGCTCAATATCCTTTTCAAGTCTCGTGAACCAGTAGCCCTTCATTTGAATCCAATTACGTTTTTTTCTCCTCCTTTTGGAAATGACTCTATTATTGTCTCTTCTATATCTACTCCATTATCTCCCTCGTAGATATTCGTAGTAATCCTCTTGATAAGAATACGTTTAATATGAGATTGCTCTTGGAGCTTTTTCTTTTTTTGCGAATTTGTCATATATTTTTCTACGTGCCGAGAACCTATTGTTATTAACTGCGAAATACTCAAAACTTGACCGATAATGCGAACTCCAGTCATGAGATGGCTTCAGCGACCTTATCTGTTCTGACCCGCCCTTTCGTATTTTTGGATATGAGGCATTCTGCATTGCTGCGTCCATCTCATTCGTATTGTCATTTATATTAACCACCAGCGTCCTCATCAGTATTTTAGCCGCCGTCTTCCGTGTCTGAAAGTCTTTTGCCTCCTCCGAGAAATTAACGTGGATTCCATACTGCTTCAGAACATCCATAACTGATTGGTTAGTTACTTGGTTTGTAAATCTCCCAGCAGGGTCTCCGAAGTGAATGGCGGGCTTCCAGCCTTTGTGTGACTCAATGATTTTGAAGTCCCTCTTTGAATAGAGGCGTGTGTCAGAAGGAGTAATTCCAGTGATGAACGGCACAAAGAAATCAATAATCTTCCCGTGGTTGGAGTAGCAATCTATTATTCTTATATTGCTATTAGGAACTGTCTGCCACCAGATAAGCGCCGTATCGTCTGTAAATCCAAAATCCCACGATACATATAGTGGATACTGTGGGTCGTACGGATATGAACCATGCTGAACGTCATCCCACTCTGGATATACACGTCCTTCTTGCGATTTGTTATATGAAATATCAAGCTCCTGCGCAATTTCTTCATCTGTGCGTCTCTCGCACTCAAAGTCATACCACTCCTTATCCTTGAACGGATGCTTACTCCAATGTAGCGTCAAAACGTCAATCCCACTCTCACGCTGTATAGCAAATGCGTTACGTCCTTTAGGCGTTGAACAAGTAATACGGCACGGAGTTGAATCCCCAGCAGACTCCCACGCCTCTCGGAAGTATTCCCAACTTGCGCCCTCATCAAGAAAAACCACGTTCTTACGGCTACCTCGTGAGAAGTCTGGGTTCATAGAGTCTCCCATAATAAGGTTCTGGTTTTCTGGATTCACCAACTTCATTGACTGGCGATGGTCTTTGAACTTAAATCGTGCTGGTATAAGCCACTTCGGGAGTGAGTTTAGTTGGTAATCAATCTTGCCGTAGAGACTATCAAGCGTTCGGTCATCCACCAATTTCTCTTTGTATGAACCTATTGTTGCGGAAAATGATGGGTCAAACCGCCAAAACCATAAAAGAACCGACATAAACAACCACGTTGCTCCCATATCTCGTGATTTCTCCATCAGTCCGTCTTCTCCATTCTTTATCTTATTGATAATCCAATGAACCGCATCCCTCTGAAAATCAAACAGTATAAATGGGAAATGGTGGGGGTCGTGCCCTGGTCGTGGGTCATACGTCCATAGAAAGTTCTCAATAAAAAAGACAGCATCTTCCTTACAGATTTCAAATGTAATACTACGAGACTCTGCCGAACGCTCACAAGAGTCTACTATTTTCAATTTCTGTAGTAATTTCTCTTGATATTCGTCAGTGGCTTGGAACCCACTTATGAGTTGTTTTGATTTATCAAGTTTGAATGACATCTTTTAGTCTTCATCTTTTGAAATGATTTTCTCACGCATTCTCAAGACAAGTTCAATCTTCTGCTCTGGCGTAAGGTCGTCTGAAATCTTAGCTTTTAGCATTACGTGTTGCGTAGATTCACCCCTCACTATGCGGTTCTTATCAAATAGAATGCCTGCGGTAGTTGAGAGGGTAGTGAGGTTGAGCTTCCTTAATTCATTGCTATTGCTCAAAACATCGTCCAACTTCATATTCAAGACTATGAGAGACTTCTTTGACCCTTTTCCTACCAATTCGTCAATATCCATCTTCCGATATTCGTACTTCGTATACGGAATTGCTGGAATATATGACTTCTTTGAAGTCTGTGTTTTGAGAGAACGACCCTTTATAGCCTTCTCTACCGTCTCTGTTATATTTGCTGTGATACCATACCGCTCTGGGTTCTTCCGTACCTGCGACATAATCTGCGCCACCGCACCAACTACGGTGTTCTTGTTCTCATACTTCTTGTGGAAGTTATATTCAATGGCAACCTGCTTAACATTCTTCTTTTCAAGCCTACGGTACAATTCTCCCTTCTCCTCATCTGTTAAAGCAGTCCTACCTATCTCTTTTATTTCCTTTGTTTCTTCCATACTTATCCACACTTTACCACCGTTTTGAAACAACATATCATATATATATGAGCAAGATATCAAGATACAAAACATTTGAAATGGAGAGGCGAAAGAAACGGCACAGGGGTTGGTGTTGCAAGATATGTTCTTCCCATAAAAAATCAGACGATAGAAGCTGGAAGCGGATAAGAACTACGCAGTTCCTTGATGAAAAACGCTCACTCAATCGGGGAGATTTGGTTAGGTTCCGTCCTTATAAAGGAGCGCCTGAACTAATATATCTCGGAGAGATTGTAGACATCATCACTACAAAAGTGAGAAAAATATATAAATATAGTATGGGCACAACAGCTACAACAGTAATTGGCGGTATTAGTGTTAACTATGAACTGAAGCTATTTGAGAATAGATATGAAGACGGTTTCTTTCCAAGCACAACGCAGTACACGAGAGAGGAGCAACTTGAAAAAATCCCAGATTCAGAGGCAGACTTAATAAGACTATCTTCATGAAGAATAAGTTAAAAAAAGGAGACTACGTAGAATTCCCATGTAGTGAACATCTCCACCATGGAATCTACGTGGTTGATTATATATTCCTTACTATAACCTCCGTACTACTTATAGGGGTATATCTTAATAAACCAAAATACTTATTACTCCATGAGAGCCTTGACCTTAAGGAGTGCAAACATGGTTTGAAGCTAAGAGCAATCACAAACCATTCAGAAATAGACCTCATTAAACTATCATTATGAAAACAACATCTATCAGAAAAGGAGACGTAATAATACTACCTTGTAATGCGTGCGTTAATCATAATATATGGGGCTGGGGTAGTAATGAACCGTATAAGATACTGGATAGTGGGTTGCTTATGAGAGCATCACTCGTATCCATGAAATACCCTATTGAGGGTACTAAATCTGGAGAGAAACGTATGCTCCGATATGAAATACTACCGAACAATGAAATATCACCATGTTCTCACGGCGTACATATCAAAAAACTGAACAAGTCGGAGCAGGATTTGTATAAAATATCACTATGAGTGAGAACGAAAAAATCACAATTATGAACGAAATGTTTGTTGAGATAAATTGCAAGGGTTGTAGAGTTGAAAGCAATATATCAAAAGGATTTTACACAACCATTGGTTTATCCAGAGATAACGGCTATCACCTCCAATGTTGGACTGCAATAAATATGGTAACCAACATTTCTTACCACATAGATACTTCAGGTTCCTTAATAAAGGACGAGCTTATTTGTTACCACAGAACCCAAATACGTATCATAACAGATGAATCCGAATTAGACCTACTGAAGTTATCTCTATGAAGAAACGATACGAAGAGGGTGACGTTAAGGGGAAATACATTGAGTTTAGCTGTAAAAGATGTACTTCCGTCCCGTTTAGATTTCACATTGTCCACAGCTTACTTAATTATCCCGAATACGCTTGTTGGCTCTTAGGAGACCCCGAAACCAGCGTAACTTACCATTACCACGTAGGGCTTTCACCAATGTATGATAATAATACCTGCAACCACGGAGTCTCAATGCGTATAATCACAGACAAAAGTGAGTTAGACCTAATAAAGCTATCTTCGTAAAGCGTAATACACCACATAAATTTTGTTATAGGTGATATAAATTTTGTTAGGGGTACATAATCTTAAGGGCACATCACCCGTCCCCCGTACCCCTACCCCCCCTGACGCACATTGTGTATTGTGCGACACCCCTATATGTAGTGGTCTATCACTGTACTGGCATACCATATGTTGTGCAGGGGGGAGGGGGCTATTCTCTTACATATAAGAGGCAAAGTTTTTTGTTCCGAGCGTCTTGGAATGATTAGTTACATACAGCACAC
>SDBV01000931.1_pt1 | contig 42774 bp, 34 predicted proteins | sample 2277081 | NCBI WGS metagenome assembly SDBV01 (sample SAMN10402039, study PRJNA504765) | marine sediment metagenome | isolation source: marine sediment core GS10_PC15, 223 cmbsf | place: Arctic Ocean: Southern Knipovich Ridge | collected 2010
GAATTTCTATTGCACTTCCTACTATTGTCAAACTATTTACCAAATTAACAAAATCATGCTGTTTCTGGCTTAAAATTTCTAAAAAGTTATATTCTTTTATAATATATTGACTATTAAATGCAAATATGAAAAATAAAATATGAACAATTATAAATTTAAGCAAAGGAGCTTTTTGGTTGGTTTTTGACAGCCAATAAATTGACACCAAACCAGGCAGAGCTGCAATTAATATATAAAATTTTGAAATCATTAAAATGAAAAATGAAACCAATAATAGAATAATATCTTTTATTTTGTTTACCCCGTAGGGTGTAGCTCCTATGTGGATTGTTTTAATAAGGAAACTTCTAATTACTTGAATTTTTTGCCACCAAGACACCAAGACTCTATGTTTCACAAAGATTTCTTCGTGTATCTTTGTGACTTCGTGCCTTTGTGGCATTTTATTTTGGCTATCATCCGGGTTTTTAGAGGTGCCCATAAGATTGTTAAAAGTATAAATCAATAATCCAAAAGCAAACATTAAAATTCCTTCTTTTAGAACACCTGATGTCCATAGCATTACCGAAGGAACAAAATAAACACATAATATAAGTTCTGTTTTTTGAGCTTTAAAAAAAGGATAAAAAGTTTTAAAAATAGCGGTTAAACCGATAAATGATAAAAATGACATAAAAACAGTGTGCACATTAATGTATCCGAATGAAAAAAGCCGCACAATTGCATTAAATCTTATCACTGTTCGGTTATCATTATATAATTCGTAATTATGGTCTTTAATCCAGAAATGTGCAGTTTCATAATAAGATTTAAGATGTTCGGCATCAGCATCAATTCCGGTAACCATTCTTAAATAATCTAATGGATTGTTATAAATTGCACTAAAAACAATTTCACCATCGTCAAAATATTTGAAAACATCAGCACTTACACGGGTTTTATAGTAATAGACATAAATTAAAACTAATGACACTCCACTAATTACCTTTAAAATGAAAATAATTGACAATGTTTTTTTCGTTACATTATCAATAGAAAAAAATTTCATCTTGTAAATTAAAAAGATGAAAACAGCAGAATATAATATAGTTAATATTATTTCCATTATTTATTTTAAAGCTTTCAAATTTATAAATAATCGCCCTGTTCTTCCGCCAAAGGCGGATCCGCCTCAGGCGGAAAAATCTTAAATACATAATACAAAAACAACGACTTTATGGACGGACACTTCTATGTGTATCATCAATTAAGGTTTGTTGCCACTTCCATGCCGACTCCATCATTTCATCAATATCATATTTGCATTTCCAATTAATTAATTTTTCTGCCTTGGAACTATCGCTATATATTGATGCGACATCCCCTTTTCTTCTATTCCCAATTTTAAAATTCAACTTAATCCCTGAAACTTTTTCAAATGAGGCAATTGCTTCCAGAACGGTAACACCTTTTCCTGTGCCCAGATTAAAAAGCTCATAATTGCTCTGATTTTGCTTATTTTTTTCCATATATTTCCTTATAAATATTTTCTGCAATATGAAAACCTCTGTATTTTATTGCAATTGAAATGATTTTTTTTTGTAATTTATTTCTATCTGTATTTAATAAGTCATCTATTTTCTTAATTGCTTCATGATATCCTTTTTTGTCTAAACTTTGAATAACAGCACCAATATTATTTTTTTCAATAATATCTGAATCATCAGAAATATCTTTTGTAATTATTACAGGTAATCCCATAGCCCAGTATTCACCGTCTTTAATGGATGTACAAAATCTCTTTGAGGGAACCGGTTTAACCGGATTTATTGCAAAATCAGCCAACCGGTAATATTTATGAATATTAGAATAATCAACAAATAATACTTCAATAATATTCTCGGGTATGTTGTGCTGTTTAATTAAACGAACAACTTGTTTCTTGTCTTTGTTTGTAAGTAATAGAATTTTCAAATCCTTTTTCCAATATTTATATGCTTCATGAAAAAGCTCAAAAACCTCATTATCTAAATATATCCCTCCTAATTTTCCTGCATATAAACAAACTATTTTCCCTGTTAAATTATATTTTTTAATTAACTCTTCATCTTTTTGAGTGTCAAAACTGAATTTTTCCAAATCAACCAAAGATGGCTTAACATAATAATTTTTAAATGTTGTATTATATCTTTTTTTTGCATATTCTTTCATGCCTTCAGTTAATGCAATAACAGTTTTTGCTTTTCGACTCATTTTCTTTTCAAACCAAAATAATATCTTGAACGCTATACTATTTTTTTTCCATTCACCATTCTCAACCATAGAATCTGCATGTGGTTCATAACTGTCAATTATTAAAGGGCGAAAAGTTATAACAGATAAAATATAACCTATAGCCCCTGCTGGTGTACACCATGCATGAATATGTGATATTCTTTTTGTTAAAATCAGAAAAAACAATGATATAAAGATTGAAAAAAATTTAATTATCATTTCCAAACCAAAGCTTGAATATTTAACTCTGATTAAGTGTATATTTTCTGACAATAGGTTTTTTTTCTCATTAGACCATTCACTGTCATTCATTTTATGAAAAGACTGCTCCATAGTAAACAGATATATTTTTTTTTCAGGAGGCAGATTTTTTCTAATAATTCTGATATATGGTAAAGTATATGTTTGAATTAATGCGTCTTTATAGCTCCAGTATGTGAGAATTAAAAGGTTTTTCATTTAACAATTTTACTAAATAACTTAAAAATAGATAACGGATTAGTAAATAATGCTTTCAAAACAAAATAAAAACCACGTTTTTTATTATTTCCATCTTTCCACCAACTGCCTGCTAATATCCAATAAAGATTGGAAAAACACTTTTGTTTAAACCAAAAACTTTTAAATAATTTGTTTTTAGCAGCTTTATTAAAAACACCTATATGGTCTTTTTCCATAATTGATATATTCCGGCTCATGCTATTTTCTAATACTCTATATTTTAATAGCACCTCATCTATAAATACTCCTTTATACTTTGAAGCTAATTGTATGCAAAAATCTTGATCCGCAGCTGTAGATAATAATTTATCAAAACTAAGCCCATTATCAAAACATTCTTTCCTAAACACAATATTACTGCAAGGACCAGGGACAACTTCCCCTTCCCATAAAAGTATAGAATCTAAAATATTTATACCATGTCCGGATGCTGCAATATCTATTATATTTCCATTTTCATCTGCATTATACATATTACTATAAACCCAACCTATATCTTTTGTTGAAGATAATACAGATATTTTCTCTTCAAGATTATTAGTTTCCCAAATATCATCCGCATCTAATAATGCAATATAATCACCTTTAATTTTTTGCATTCCATTATTTCTTGCAATAGAAACACCTGTATTATTTTGATAATAATAATTAATTCTTTTATCATTTTTGCAAAATTCTTTAACAATATCAGCAGTATTATCAGTTGACCCATCATCAATAACAATTAATTCCCAATCTATGTATGTTTGTGATATAACAGAATTTATTGTTTCTGCAATATATTTTTCTGTGTTATATGCAGGGATTATTATTGATACCATTTTATATTTCTTTATTTAAGAAATCCATAAGATTATATACCATCACATTATATTTTTAACGGATAAGCCATTTTAACAGGCGCAATAACATAAGCTTCTGTTGCTTTAATGTCATCTAATGCAGTCCAAAAACCTTTAGATAATTTTGGAGTAATCGACGATTTTATTTCTATAGCAATTCTTTTATTTGCTTTTATAAGAACTAAATCTATTTCAACACCTTTTGAAAATATAAACTATTAAGGGTGTAAATTGCAAATATAACTTTCAATATGCATATTTTATATAATCCATAATTTTAATACTTATTTAAAAATTTCTTCAATTTTTGAATAAGGAATATACCTGTTTTTAGTTTTGATTGCTGAAAAGAGATAATTTCTATATATTTCATTATATTCTAATTTATCAATCCTAAAAAGTGTTTCTTTTGTAATTAAATAAAAATAATATCCATTTTTTTTCATTAATTCTTCTATTTCTATATGTTGACTGTTTTCAAAATACCCTTTAACGCCCTCGTCTTCATTAAAAAGGACTTCCATAATTATATTTGGTTTATCACTTATCAAAATATTTGTCATCCCTTGCAATACTTCTAACTCATGAAATTCACAATCCATCTTAATTAAGTCAATCTTATTTATTTTATTTTGGTTTTTGTATTCATCTAATGTTACAGAATCAACTAAAACTTCATCAACATTACTAACCCATCCTTTTTTGGTTGAAGCAGCTAATGACATTGAATTTCCTTTTGGAATAAAAAACTTAACAGCTTCATTTTTATTACCAACAATTAACTTTTCTATTTTAATATTTTTATAGTTATTAATTTCTATTTGTTTTTCAAAACGATTTACTATTCTTTCAACAGGTTCAAAAGCATAAATCTTTGAATTAATATTTGATGCAGAAGCAACTATTGAATAATATCCTATATTTGCTCCAATATCAATGATAGTATTTGATTCTTTTGATAGATAATAAAAAGGAATTATAGAATATTCGTACCCTGAATATCCTTTCCAATAAACTTGTGTTGGGATAAAATCATCTCCTTTTGAATATATTTTAAATTTTTCTCCATCGGGCAACTCAACTTTAAAAATACCACTTATAGCCCAATGCTTATGGAAAAATCTCATTAATTTCTCATTCAAATAAAATAAACTTTTAACAATAGTCCTAATAAATATATTAATAGGGACAAAAGACCTAATACTTTTAATAATTTTTTTCATAATTCAAGTATTATTTAATTCTTTTTAAGAAATCCACTTAATACAAAAAATAAACGAAAGTTAAAAAATTCCATTGGTAAAATTTTATTAATGAAAAAATAATAATGAATTAATATGAAAATCTACGTTTAAAATTATTAATAGGTTTTTCAATAATAAACCAAGATAATGAAGCTATAATAATTGTTGAAATATAATATAATACATATATTGTTATATTATCAAGTTCATATTGAATGTTTTTAAGTAGTAAATAACCAACAAAAATATGGAATATGTAAAATCCATAGCTAATCTTTCCTAAATACACAAATAGTCTGAATTCTAAAATAATTTTTAATACACCATTAAAACCAATTGCTGCTTTAACAATAAACCAAGCAAAAAAGACAGAACTTACTAATGGTAAAAGAACTTTCCATATCCAAATAGTCCTATCATAAGGCAAGGGTAATAATAAAACAATAATAAATAATAATAAATTAATAGACCATATTATGTTCTTTTTCCATGAAAGAAATGAACTTATCTTATCTTCCTTAAAATAAAATATATATGCTATTATTCCCCCAATTCCAAACGAATCAAAAGTTGCCAATGGAAATGTAAGTATATAATCATATTCTAAATATAAAAGAACAATTCTAGACAATAAACCTATTACAACAAAAGAACAAATAGTTTTAAATAAATATTTATTTGGAGTTATTAATAACAATAATGGCCATATTATATAAAATTGTTCTTCAATCGATAATGTCCAAAAATGTGATTCTATACCTTTCAAACCTTGATTAAAAAAATAGAATATATTAGAAGTGTATGTTAAATGCCATCCTAATAATTCTTGAACATTTCCTATATTAAAAATAAATAATATAATTAACGATATATAATATATTGGGAAAATTCTTAAAAACCTTCTAATATAAAAACTTTTCCAGAAATTTCTTTTTCTATATGACGGACTCAATTTATTCCGCCCTTTTAATATTATTAAAGTAATAAGAAACCCACTTAATACAAAAAACAAACGAACACCAAGAAATCCTGTTGGTAAGATTTTATTAATAAAAGAATTATAAAGCCAATGCTCGATCGTAACAAGAGTAATTGCAAAAAAGCGTAGGCTATCTAATTGGATCATATAGCCTCTTTTTGATTGTTTTTTATTCATATTGTTTTTACAAATTAAATTTTGCTTTTAAATGAAATACATTTCCCCATTTAGGAATAAGTGAAGATAATAATATTGAACCCGAAGCAACAAGATAATTAAAGGATTTGAATAAAGATTTGCCAAATTTATTTGGTAAAGGATGATACTGCTCTACAACAATATAAGAAACAGGTGTTAAATTATTTTTAATAAAGAAATTATATTGAGACTTCCATGTTGTTAATGATAAATGTTGAGGACTTAATTCAATACTTTTTTTTGATTTTATTCTTGACCCAATATCAAGGTATAATCTGGATAAACAAAAGTTCTTATCCAAAGGACCGTCAATAAGTAAAGTTGTATCGCTGTGAGCATAAGTCTTAAGCCAATTAATTAATACTGATGGATTTGGCAGATGTTCTAATATATGACCTAAATGTATAAAATCAAATTTTTCATTCTTGAATTTTATTTCAAATTCGTCAATGGTCAATATTTGCATTTTTGACTTTTTTGACAAAATATTACAAAAATCTTCACCAAATTCAATTCCAACGACTTGAGCTCCGTAATTTTCGGCATATTTCATATAATACCCGCTTCCACAGCCATATTCTAATAATTTTTTCCGTTTTAATTCATTTTGATATCTACTTAAAAATTTAATCTGATATGCTTGATAATTTGCTCTTGGAAATTTAAAGTTATAATCAAACTTATTAACGTCTTTTATGTAAGTATGATCATTCAAGCCATACATTTTTGAAAAATCATCATTGGTTGGAGTAGGGAAAATTGAAACAGATTTACAATTACTACATTTATAATAAGTAAATACCTTTTCATTAAAAATTACATCTGGGAAAAAATATTTTTTACTAAGTTGTGTATTGCATATTCTACAGTTCATGTTTTTATATTCCATTTATTTTTTCATGTGAATAAGAGCTTTTCTATGGTTGTATTCTGTCTTTAAAATAATAAAGTCCATAATGTTTTTTTCATCAATTGTATTATATTGAGACTTTATATTATTAAATTTATAAATTAATCTTTTATTAAAAACACCAAAAATATCTACAAATATTTTTATAATCCATAAAGGAATATTCAAAATCACTAATTTATATTGAAATATTTCTTTAATTAATTTTAAAAAGTCGTAATAAGATATTCTTTCTCCAGCTGCTAAATACTTCTGATGTATTGATTCGTTATTTACTAAAAGATTATATATCTGAGCTGCTAAATCATTTACATAAATATAATCAATAATTACTTTTCCGTTTCCAGGTAGAATAAGAATTTTCTTTTCTTTATAATAATTAAGTAGTTGTATCCAATAATCATTAATACCATAAATACCTGAGGGTCTTATGATTTTCCAGTCCAAAGAACTTTGTGTTATTAATATTTCTGCTTCATGTTTAGATTTTGTATAATAATCATCATTTATGATTGGATTTGAAACCGCGTGACTTGAAATATAGATAATTTTTTTTATTCCATTTTTTTTGCATATTTGAATTAAGTTTTTAGTCCCTTTTACGTTAGATTCAAAAAAATCTTTTTTTGTTTCTTCCCTTCTCGCATAATTAAAATCTGCTCCGGGTGTTTTTGCAGCATTATGTATTACAGCATCAATATTAATAAGTTTATCAGAAATATCATCATTAAGAGAACCGTTAATTATTTCGGTTTCTTTGTGAATATCAGTTAATTTATTATTATTCCTAACTAATATTACTATCTGATGTCCATTTTTTTTTAATTCTTCAACAATACTTTTTCCGAGAAATCCAGTTGCACCAGTAACAAATACTTTCATATTTTTTAATTTAAAACTGCTTTGTATAAATTAAAATGATTCTCCCACATTTTTTCTACAGTAAACATCTGTAATGCTATTTTATATGCTGATTCAGTAATGTTTGATGTGTTATTTTCAAGCATATATATTATTCCGTCAGCCAAATCTTGTCCATCCTTTTTATTTGTTAGATAGCCGTTTCCTTTATGTTTAATGGCGTCAAGAGCAGCTCCGGTTTTGGTAGCAACAACAGGTACTTTATTAATCATAGCTTCTGCAATAACAAAACCAAAAGGTTCATTTATAGCAGCATGAACAAAGACATCCGCAATAGAATAAAAATTATTCAATTCATTCCTGTTTACCCATCCGGTAAATTTAATATTATTTGTAAGTCCTCTATTTTTAACTATTTCTTCTAATTCTGTTTGTTGTTCTCCATAGCCCACAAATACAAAAACTATATCAGGATATTTATCTTTAAGTAAAGATGCAGCTTCAATAATGTATCTATATCCTTTCCACTCAATATACCTTGAAACAGTAAGTATAACCTTTTTGTTATGTAAGTCATACTTTTGAATTAATTGCTTTTGAATGGTAATAGAATGACTTGTTACTTCCTGTACATCTAAACCTTGATGTATTAAAACAATTTTTTCGGGTTTTGCTTTTTCTTTTTCAATTATAAACTTGCGATTTTCACCGGAAACAGCCACTATTTTGGTTGCATTCCAGTTATTAAACCTATCAAACCAAGTCCATTTAGGTTTGTATTGGTAGTGAAAACCAGCATCTAGTTTTGAAATAACCCTGTTTTTAATACCTGCTAACCTTGCAGCGAGTAAAACGGGTAAAGAATCATCAAATAAATGAGTATGTACAATGTCTGGTTTTAATTTTTTTAATAATTTGCAGGCATTAATACAGGCTGTTAATAAATGTGTTTTCCGTTTTGTACTATCAAATCGTATCCAGTAACATTTAAACCCTCTTTCTCTCATATCATCTATCATTAGAGGTTTTGTTGGATATAAACATAAAAAAATCAATTCAATATCATCTTTTTGATGTTTTGCAATGTCTGCAAGTCTATTAAAATAAGGAGTTGAAGTATTATTAGCCATTGAAAGTAAAACCTTCATAGAGATATTTTTTAATTATTTAAGGATTTTAATGAATTAAATATCTTTTTAATAAGCTTTGGATAAAAGATGTCATTTATATAATCTTCTGATATTTGCGAAGATATTTTGTATTTATCATTTAAAATATTTTCTATATGATTCAAATAGTTTTCGTGTTCATTTGCCATAAAAACAATTTTATTTTCAAATTTCTTTAAATCTGATAATTCAATGCTAACTATTGGTTTACTTTGAGCTAAATATTGCAATGCTTTTAATGTCTGAGCTCTAAATGATGCTTCCTTTTTATAAGGTATTAAACATACTTTTGAAGCATTTATATATTCTTTTAATTTTTTTGCATGAATAGGACCTAAATATTGAATGTTTTTCCTGGTTATTATTTTGTTAAATAAATCTTTTTCTTTTTGAATAGTTAAATTAATTGGACCAATTATTATTAAAGTATTATCCTCAAATCTATCAGAGATATTATCTAATAATTTAATATCAACATGGTCATTAACAGTCCCAATAAATAAAAGGTATTCTCCGAAATCATTCTTTAATCTACTAACTTTTGATTTATTAATTAATAAATCACTTGGGCTAATTCCATGTGGAATATGTATAAGTTTATTGCTAAATTGCTTATATTTATTAATATATGCTTTTGTAACTAAAACAATTAAATCTGATTTTTTAGCAATAACCGGATCAGTTTTTATCAAGTATCTGTCAACAATATGAAAAATCAGATATTTAATTTTCAATTTATATATATTAATAAATCTAAATGGGTCAAAATTCCAAATTATTAAATTATTATTATTTTTAAATAAAAGATTTAACCTGTAACAAATCAAGTAATCATTAATTTTTTGAAAAATACTTTTATATGAAAATGTTGGTAAATTATTTGAATATGTGATAACTTTTAAATTAGGGTTTATTGATTTAATATTTACACTAAATGAAAATAAAGAAGAAAATCTCCATGGTTTAGCAGGATTAATAAAATAAACATTATGTCCTAATTTTGATAATTCATTTGCATAATGATGCTTAGAAAACCATACATCCCCCCAAGGCTCGTTTGAAACTATTAGTATAATTTTATTTTTTAATTTCATTAATTATTACAATATCTTATATTTATTACAATATTTTATCCTATGTTTGGTTTCGCTAATTATAGGCTTCCAAAACCAAAAAAATAATAATTTAGGAAAAATATTAATTGCTGTTGCAATTTGATTTGCTTTTATTATCATCCAAAAAGAAAACAGAATTAAATTTAATTTTCTAATAATCAATACAAACCATCCTCTAATTAGAAAATCTTCGTACAGTGTTTCATGATTAATATTTTTTTGTGTTTTAACGCGTATATATAAAAGTGAGTTATCATCAACTAACTTGTATTCTCCTACAGCTAAATAATGGCAAATTGTAGGATAAATATTATTATAAGCATTTCTTTTATTTGGCCATATCCAAACAGGGAACTTAACATTAACAATTTTTTCTCTTTTAAACATTCCATATCCACAGCTATCATCAAAAGCATTTATAAGTTTTGTTAACCTTTCTTTAGGTTTATTTCCTGAATAATCAATTTTTAAAATTTCAGATATTTGTTTATTTTCTTCATTAATATAAACAACAGGTGTAAATGCTGTAATAATATTTGGATTTTTATGAAAAGCATTTATTAATGATTCTAAAAAAAATGGAGACATAATATCATCATCTCCTGCCCAAATAAAATATTTTGTTTTTGCTTGATTTAATAAGTATTTCATATTTTTTGAAACACCAATATTCTTCTTTTGTCTAATATATTTAATTCGTTTATCTTTTTTCTGATATTCCAAACAAATTTTACCACTATCATCCGTAGAACAATCGTCAGAAATTAATAAAATAAAATCTTTGAAACTTTGACTCAAAATGCTGTCCAATGCCATTTTAAGAAATAAAACATCATTATAAACAGGCATTCCAATAGTAACTTTGTGCATATTCATTTCTTTTTCATGAATCCATGAAAGTATTTGTCATTCCTCACTTGCCTGAGGCGAGTGAAGAATCTCATCTCTCATTAGGAGAGATTACAGAGATTGCTTCTATCATTGTGCTTCCTCACAATTACGATGAGTTTATAATTTCATGATAAAATTTATTTCGAAGGTTTCCTAAAGTTTTCTGACTATAATTATATATAACAAATTTTTTTCCATTTGATATTAATTCTTCACATTTATTTTTATCTTGAATAAGGGTATTTATTTTCTGTATAAATTCATTCGCTGTATCAGCAATCATCATTGTATTGCTGCCATATTCCGAAAAACCAAGTGAAGCTAGTGAGGTTGTAATAACAGGCGTATTATTTGCCATTGAATAAAGGATTTTTGTTCTCATACCTCCCCCACCAATCCTAATTGGAACCACAGAAATACTATTTACCAGGAATGAGCTTAAATCTTCAATATAGCCAGTAAACACAATATTTTTTGAAAAATTGCGAAAAACTTTTTTGGTTTCTTTTGACCAATAGCCAATTATATACAACTTAATATTTGCTTTAATATTTGGTAGAATAGTAGAAATGAACCATTCCATTGCATCATAGTTGGGAAAATGTGTTTCGGCACCAACAAAGACTAGTTTTTGAATTTTGAAATTTTCAGACATTTGAAGATTGATATCCTTATCAAGTATAGGAAAGGGTGAAATAAATGTTTTGCTTAACGGAAGATCCTTTTTTATCATTTCTGCATCTTCCTTGTTTAATGTAAATATTGCATCGCATTTACTCAAGTATGCATATTCTAATATTTTAGCATTCTCGCAAACATGGTCAATAAAAACAGGATCTATTTTTTTTGTATGGCCGTAATCTCTTAAATAACTGTGTCTAGACTCTATTAAGACAAAAATTTTTTTGATATTCTCAGGTATAATATTAATAAGATTTAACATCGTTATAAGCTCCAATTGAACAATATCAAATGATGTTGCGTTTAAAACATCTTTAAATTTTCTAACAAAAACCTCAGGTTGAGGCATAAAAGGAGTTGTGTGATTTTGGTTATTATAAATATTAGTAATTTCTATTTTTTTAAAAATATTTAAAAAATATTTAAAAATTCTTTTTATTTTATTTGCAATTCTAAATATCAAATTTAGTTCTATAGGAAGATATTGAACAACATGAAAAGTAACATTTTTTAGTGATCTTTTATACTCTTCTATTAATAATATTTGTTTCTTATTGTTTACTAATAATAATAGATGCAAATTATTTTTTGTTTGCAGATATTCAATGAATCCATATATACATATTCGTCCTCCTGCATTGGGAGGAAAAGGGAAAATACCTGGGACTATTAGAATATTAAGTGCTTTTTGCTTAATCATATCATCATCATTTTAGCAAGTTGTTCTATATGCGTTTTTGGCTGCCAACCCAACTGAAATATAGTTTCAGGATCAGACACTAGCAGTTTATTAGGTGATGTATATTCTTTATTGGTTATTACTTTATTTTTCCAATCTAATCCTGCAATTTGGAAACATAAATTTAACCAATCTCGAATGCTATAATCTATTCCAGTACCTATAACTGTTTCAAATACTTTTTTTTGATTGACTAAAATCCAAATGGCTTCAATTATATCGCCCGCAAATGTATATTCTTTTCTTATATCAATGTCTCCTAGTTCAATAATTTCAGCACTTCCATTTGCAATTCTCATTACAGCTTTTGCTATTTTCTGATTCACATGTCGTTCTGTTCTTAATGGACTGTCGTGATGGAATAAATATCCAACATATACTTTTAATCCCAAGGAACGAAAATACCTTGCGGCATAAACGGATTGTATGCGAGATACTGAATATGGGCTATTGCCTTCAAACGCATCAGATTCTTTAATAGGCACACCATTATTTTTAAATTGAACACCACTACCTGTAATAAAAACCTTACAATTAGGGCAATATAATTTTACACTTTTTAAAATATTTAAAGTGCCTGTAGAAATGGTTTCATGATTTTCAAATAAAGCATCATAATGCGTTGTGGAGTTGGCAGCAAAATGAAAAATATAATCTGGTTTTTGTGATTTTATAATAGAATCAACAAAATTAAAACGTGAGATATCTCCAATAATCCAGTTTCCTTCTGAACGAGAAACGCCAATCACTTCTATTTTAATTAATCGGAGAAGTCGTTCTAAATAAAACCCATCTTGTCCGTTGATACCAAAAATTAATGCTTTCATGTGTAGTTATAAAACCATTTTTTGTTTACAAAAATTGTATTAATATAAGTATCCGCATAAACTTCATAACCAACAGAAGTGAGAAATTCCTGAATACAAAAATCTTTGGGACGAATGTGATTTTCACTATAAGTGCAGGTTTCAACACAAATTACTGGTATGTGAAAAGAATCCAAATCTAAAGTTTTAAGAACAGATAAATCAAGTCCTTCAATATCTATTGATAAAAAGTCAGGGAAAGAGGTAAAGTTATTTCTGATTATGGAATTAATGCTTTGTAAAGGAACTTTAACAACTTCAAGTACTTTATAATTACCAGAAGCAGTTCTTAATACCATCTCATTCTCATCAAATGTATTCATACCAAAATTAAAAATATAAAAATCAGCTTCATGTTCCGCTTTATCAGAAATACCAACGTTTAAAACTTTATCTCTTGGCCTTATTTTTTTTATTTGAGGAATCAAGGTTTTATCGGCTTCAACGCAAACGCCAGTAGATCCAGAAAGATAAAATAAGTAGGTATTATTTCCGTTTTTGGGTGAATTTGTTCCAATATCTAAATAGGTAATTTTTTCAATTTTTTTATCAGTAAATAAAAACTGAATAATGGAATCTTCGCCTGCTTGTGAAAATGTTTGTTTATATATTAACGGAGGAGGAATAATTTTATAAACGGTCCTTTTAATAAAATCTTTTAGTCTGACAAGCATAGTTTTTAGATTATTTCAATTTCGGGCAACGGAAAAATACATTTTTTTCCTTTAGCTAAAAAATCTTTTTCTCTTTCCAGAATATTATGTTTGAAATGCCATGGCAATACCAGAAAATAATCGGGTTTCATATCTTTTGCTTCTTTTTCAGAAATAATCGGAATATGCGTACCGGGTGTGTAACTACCAAATTTGTCTTTATTTACTTCAGCAATATAAGGTATTTGGTCACAGGTAAAATTGCAGAATTGTAACAACACATTTCCTTTGGTAGAAGCGCCATATCCAAAAACTTTTTTCCCATCAGCCACTAAAGTCTCAATAAGATCAATTAAATTTTTACGATGCTTGAAAACCCGCTCTTCGAAATCGCGATAAGGCTTAGGAGTATCCAATCCCATATCATCTTCTTGTTTTATCATCCAGTTAATTATTGAAGTGTTTGAAACAAAGGTTGCATTTTTCTTACATGCTGTTACTGCAAAACTACCTCCATTGATTGAATTCATTTGCACATCTATAACCCGCATATTGCAATTTTCAAGCAGTTGCTTGACTACTTTAAATGAATAAAATTCAAGATGCTCATGGCAAATGGTGTCGTATGCGTTTGACCTTAACATTGATGGCATATAGCTTTGTTCAAAATGCCATATTCCATTTTTATCTAATATAGATTCAATATCATTTACAAAGGCAAGTGGGTTTTCTAAATCATAAAACATAGCAATGGATGTTATTATTGCAGCTTTGCGATTCGGAAAGTATTGATTAAAAATATTTGCAGAAAAAAATTCAGGAATTAAAGAAATTCCGGAATTATAAAATTCTTTAAATTTTTTGCCTGTAGGATCTATCCCAATTTTAGCTGCTTCTACTGAAAAAGCTTTGAGTAATGTTGCATCATTACTACCAATATCAATTATCAGTGAACTTGAGTTAACGCTTGCTATTCTTTCTAAAGTCTGCGCTTTGTGTGCAAGGTGGTTAACCATTGATTGATTTAACCCGGAACGATAACCATAGTTATCACCGTACATTTCATCTAAACTATATGATTGTTTTAATTGCAGCAACCCACTATCCGGGCACCATACAAGATCAAGCGGTCCTTTGGTGATATTTTCATCAATACTTTTAGGAAATACTCCGGTAAGGTATTGTTCACCCAACGACAAAACATTAATCAAATTAGAGCTTCCACTTATTCTACATTTTGAAATTTCCTTGTACATAATTTATTTTGGAAGTATTAAATAATTTTGACCATCAATCACTTTTACAAATTTATAATTTATTTGATACAAAATCAAAGTAATCTATAAACTTCATATTAAATTCATTTTTAAAATAGCATTCATGTTCAAGCCTGTATTGGCATTAATTTTCTTTTTACAACATCCTACAATGCAAATAAGTTTCTACCCTGAACATCAAATATTATTACAGGCGTTGCCTGAGCCAGATATTCTAATGTTCTGAAACATTTATTATTGTAATGATTTTTTAATGAAGTTTATATATAGCTTCAAACAGTTCAGAAAACACCTGACTCCTGCGATTTAAAAGTTCCTGCCAATTTGGTCTTACCGGATAATCTTCCCGCCGAATTACAACACCATCAAAATTATTAATGTTCTTGATGTACTGTTTTGTATAAAACCATCCCTTGCATACCCGATCTATTTGACCATACCACATTTCTATTTGGGTTGGTGTCATTTCATGCAGCGAACTTATGTTAATGAACAAGTCAAACATCTGATCCGGCATATACTCAATTTGAGCAGGTAATAAGAATGCTATTGAAGATTCCTCAAACTCTTGCTGTACGTCATTATAATCAGAAAAATCTCTGAACTTAAATACTTTATATTTGGGGAAAAGATTTGTAAGATACCATTGCGAGACGTATAAAGCTGGTGCAATATCAACAATGACTATCTGGATATTTGGTACAGCATGTAGGAGTACGCTACCTACCCGACCATATCCCGCACCTAGTTCCATAACCCGCAGTTTCTTTTCTGGATTATAATTAATAAATTCCATAATAGTATTAATCTCGATTACAGAGTTGCAAATATCTTGCGTGACTTTGTGACCTTTGTATTCTATTGCTATAGGATTACCAAGTAATGATTCTTGCAATTGATTAAGTATTTTTAAATGATCGTTTTTTAAGGTATATTCCCACAACAAACAAAGAAACTGACCATACTTCTTCCATTTTTCTTCTGTGTACTCTTTTGGTACTGTAGCAATATTAAATTTGACAGATGTTTCACAATGTCTCATATCAGAATCTGACCAATTAAGTTCATTTTTCAAGGACTTCATTTGTGCATTAATATCATAATCATTAGTCCAGTTAAAATAATTGTTATTTATAGTTCGTTTAAAATTTTCAACACCTACTGTTTCAATTTGATATATATGAAACCACATGTAAAAAAGCCAAAATTTAGAAGGTTGATAAACAGGTTGAGATCTTGTAAGAATTTTTATCATCGAAATAATTTCTGGGGTCTCAACCAAATCCAGGCTTGATTGATAAAACTCATCATTTAGCCTACCCTTCTTTGCAAAATGATTTAAACCAAGATCAAAATAAAAGTTCATTAAATTCGATTGCAGCTTGAATGCTTTTTTGTAATATTTTGCTGCTTCTTTATATTTGCGTCGGTTCATAAAAGCATTTGCAATTTGTATCCACCTATCCAATCTTGGGTTTATTTTCATTGCAATATGATAGCAAGAAATAGCAACTGAGTAACATTTACAACGAGATAAAACCGTTCCTGATTTTGAAAAAAATTTGGCGACAAAAATATGTAAATACGATTTTGAATTCATATGTATTTTTCTATAAATTATAAATCTATTTCATTGTAAAAAATGCGAATATTTCCAACAATAGAGACAATAAATAAATTTTGCGGAAGATTTCATAAATAAATATTTGGTATCGGGTTTTACCAACTATTTGGAATTATAGAATTGTCCATACTCCATTGACAGTCAGCGAAAACACATCCATAATCAAATCCCTCATAAGCTGAAAATTTCGAGCCTCCATCTCCTATAGTAATTGTCAAAGTATCTTCAACTAAATCAACTATAGCATGATGAGCGATATTTGCGATACTAATAGCAAATGTAAACAGGTATTGCCCAGGAACTAATAATTTGATGGGCAAAGTTGCAGTAACACAAATCTGCTCTTTGTCGTGTTTTGCATCCGGTAATTCTATATTAGATGTAAACACTTTTCTCCCTTTTGTATCTCTAACATAAAAGCCCAATAATGTATTCGTTGTTTTTTTATTTATTTGACAGGTAATTTCTACTGCAATTTTTTCTTGATGAGAAAAATAAACAGTGGGTTCCCCTTTGGTATTTAACGCTTGCGTTTTGGCAATAAACATATCTTTCCCACAATTTGCAATGGAGGTAAATCCTGTTTCGTTTTTCGAGGATACATTGCTCACGTAATAGTCAATTATTTTCTGCGTCTCTCCCATTTTTATCATGAATCCTTTACTCAGAAGAATTGCTTTGTTACAAAGTCGAGTAATAGCACCCATTTGATGGCTCACAAACAAAATCGTTCTCCCGCTTTTACTCACATTTTCCATTTTTCCTAAGCATTTTTTTTGAAACTCAGCATCGCCAACTGCAAGAACTTCGTCAATAATTAATATTTCAGGGTCGAGATGTGCTGCTACTGCAAATGCAAGTCTAACATACATTCCTGAGCTATATCTTTTTACAGGAGTGTCAAGAAATTTTTCTATTCCTGAAAAATCAACAATTTCATCAAATTTTGATTTTACTTCGTTTCGGCTCATCCCGAGAATAGTGCCATTGAGAAAAATGTTTTCCCTTCCTGTAAGTTCGGGGTGAAAACCTGTTCCAACTTCAAGTAATGACGATACTCTGCCGGTTATTTCAATTCTCCCTGTTGTTGGTTCCGTAATTCGTGATAATATTTTTAATATTGTTGTTTTGCCTGCCCCGTTCTTTCCAATAATTCCAAGCACTTCGCCTTGTTTTACTTCAAAATTTATGTCTTTTAATGCCCAAAATTCTTCAATGCTCTGATTTTTTTTACCAAATAAAACATTAAATTTATTTTGCAAAGTTTCTCTAAGCGAACCACTTTTGTTTGCCCCTATATAATATTTTTTAGATAAATTTTCTACTTTTATTGCAGTTTCAGACATAAATAAATTATTTAAATAATATCCGCCATTGTTTTTTCAACTTTTTTGAAATAAAATAAAGAACTAATAAACAAAATTAATATAATAATAAAAGAATAATAAATATAATGATGCGGACTTCCCTGTCCAATAATACACCAGCGGAAACCTTCAACAACTCCCACCATTGGATTAATTAAATAATATGGTAGAAGAAATTTATCAGGCACATAAATAGTTGAATAAGCAACAGGAGTAGCATATAATCCTATTTGTATTATAAATGGTATCATGTGCTGAAAATCACGATAACGAATTGTTAACGCACTAATCCATATTCCCACAGCAAGAGCCGAAATAATAATCATTAAAATAAATAATGGTAGCCAAATAAGATTAGCAGAAGGTATAACACCATAAAATATCATCATAATGACCAATAGCAGAAATGTTATCACAAAATCAATAAATCCAACGACAGCTTTTGATAGAGGAATTACTAACCTTGGAAAATAAATTTTTTGTATCATTGCCTGTTCAGTAATTATTGATTTACCTGACTGACTGACAACATAAGAAAAATATGTCCAGGCTACCATTCCTGTCAAAACAAAAACAGGATAAGGAATACCTCCTGTATCAATTTTTAATGCTTTGCCAAAGATAAAAGTAAAAATTATCAAAGTTGCTACTGGTTGTAAAAATGCCCATAAAAAGCCAAGAAAAGTCTGGGCGTACCGGACTTTGAACTCTCTGTATGCCAAAGTGAAAAATAAATCTTTGTATTGAATTAACTCTTTGACGTTTATATTCAATCCTTTTTTATTTGCGTCAATTATTGTATATGTTTTACTCAAAATATAGACATTTTAAAATAAATCACAAAAATAATAAAAATATATATAATATTAATATTTTGTAACTACTCATCCGCTATCAATTACTGAAATTTGAGCAGCAAGTCTTAAAGAATCTAAAACAGGGATTTTCTTTTTGATGCTTGTATCTATAATAGAACGTAATTTAGCATAAGCATCATAAACACTTTTAAATTGTCCTGATATTTTTTGTTTTACTTTAAAATTTCTTACTCCTCTTTCCGAGCCATTATTATCAGGTGGAACATTTTTATTGTATAAAAATTGGAAAAGATACTTTCTGTTATCACTCATTGACTTTTGAAATGTAAAAGTTTTTGGAACTTTTTCTTTACTTATAGTTTCTCCAAGTAAACGGTCTAATTTTTCTTCAATATAAATTGCTTTAGAATCATCTTTTGGCCCATCTGCAAAAACATAAAGTTCGGATTCATTAGCCAACTCATTTTTAGAAAGAGCTTCAAGCGTTTGCCGGGTATGCTCTGGCCTGTTATAAACAAAAAAAGTTATTGGAGCTAATTTCATTTTACAAATTTACTGCTTTTAATTTATTTTCAAAATATACTACATTAACAAAAAAACACTATATTTGCTTTTTTAAAGTATCATAACATTATAGAATGCAACGATTTTTTGTAATTATTTTCTTTTGTTTCTTGCAATTTCTTTGCCTGTTTTCTTCTGCTCAATCTGGATTTTTACCTTCAGATATTTCAGGTTTGGAATTATGGCTTGCAACAGATAGCGGAATATCCCTAAATGGAAATCAAGTTAGCGGATGGCAAGATTTATCTGGGAATAATAAAAATGCTTATCAGAACGATTCATCTAATCAGCCGCTGTTGATTTCTTCTATTCAGGAATTAAATGTTAATCCTGTTGTTAGGTTTGATGGTGTTAATACTGTTTTATTTATAGACTCTTCTGCAGTAGTGGGCTCTGCATTTTTAGTTTTTAATTGGCGGGGTTCCTTACCGAACTTTTCTGATTATTGCGGTGTCCTCACCCAACAGGTATATGCTCCTGGAACAAGAGTATTGCTTGTAGAGGGTGGCAGCACAACGATACATCTGAATGGAAGTACTTTTAACAATAATGAATATTTTGTTAATGGAAATCAAACGATAAATCTTGCACCTATTGGAACATATAAAATAGTATCTGGAACAACTACGTTACCAAAAGTATTTCAAAATTTTGTTATAGGCAGGGAAGCTACTTCACTTGGTAGAGTTTGGAATGGCGACATTGCCGAAATCATCATCTACGACACCGCATTAACTTCCACCCAACGCCAGCAAGTAGAACAATACCTTCGTTACAAATACGCCCCCTCTGTAAATCTTGGACCTGACATAAACATTACTTATGGTTTCTGCGATACTACACTTGATGCAAGCAAAAGATTCATAAATTATCAATGGTCAACAGGGGATAGCGATACTTCACGAATATCAGTTAATCAATCAGGCACTTATTCTGTTACTGTTACTGATATATTTGGATTTACTTCTTCGGATAGTATAAAAGTTACTTATCCCGGTAATATAGATTTTAAAGACACCTTAATTTGTTTATATGACACAATAGAGATTAATCCAGAACTTGATAGTAATTATACTTATTTATGGTCAACAGGTTCTACTGTTTCAACTATTTATGTGAGTGACACCGGTAGTTATTGGGTAACGATAACAGATTCCGATAGTTGTTCTAATATCTCAGATACATTGAATTTATTATTGGACTCTTTTCCTGACTATGCTTCTTTAGGAGGTAACATATCATTTTGTGCAGGTAATTATATTGAACTAATTAATGGAGATGATGAGACAGAATCATATTTATGGTCAGATGGCAGTTCTGATAGTATTTTAGTAATTGATACAACAATTGGTGATTATGATTACTGGGTAACAGTGACAAATACAATAGGATGTACTGCAACAGATACTATTAATGTAACAATAACAGGGATTTCCCCTACACCTGATTTTACTTTTGATACAGTATGTTTAGGATACACAACAACTTTTACAGATTTGTCCATACCTGCAAGTTCAAATCCTGAAGATAGTCTAATAAGCTGGGAATGGATATTCGGAGATGAGGATACTTCAAATTTTCAAAATCCTGTACATATTTATTTAAATCCCGGAGAATATACAGTTAAATTAACGATAAGTTCGGATACAGGTTGTACATCGTCGCATATTGATACGATTCTCATAAAAGATGTTCCAATAGCAAATTTTAGTTTAGACATAGCTTGTATTAACAATCCTTATACATTTTTAGATTTAAGTACTATAAATTCGCCGGATAGCATTATAAGTTGGTTATGGAATTTTGGGAACGGTGACACATCTAATTCTCAGGATACTATTTATACTTATGATTCAGCAGGAAATTACACAGTATCATTAACAGTTGAGTCTTCAAATGGCTGTACAAGTCAAAAACAAGAGCAGATAGAGGTAGTAGATTCATTTAATATTCCCGGCTCTTTTTCTTTGATTTATCCTAACGACAATGCTGTTTTATCAGATACAGTTGTATATTTTATGTGGAATTATTCTGAAAATGCAAAACATTATTTATTACAAATTTCCACTGATGAACTATTTAACAATATTATTTCTTTTTATGAAACAGAAACAAATAATCAACAATCAACAATCAACAATCAACAATTATTATTTTGGAGAGTAATCGCTTACAATATATGTGGTGATTCAATTATATCAGAAGAAAATAAATTTTATCACTTTACTCCTGATTTAATAACCGGCTTACAACTATGGCTTTATGCCGAAGAAGGAATTGTTATTAGTGATACTACAGTTTCGTCGTGGGCTGACCAAAGCGTCAATAGTATAATAGCATATCAAAATAATACAAGTTGGCAACCACAATTAATTGACAATATTAACCTTCTTAACAACAAGCCGGTAATAAGATTTGATGGAACAAATGACTTTATGCTCATTGATTCTTCTTTAACAATAGGCACAACATTCATTGTTGCAAACTGGAACGGAACTGACACAGTATTCCCCGAATACAATGGATTACTAACCATGCAAAGTGGTGTTGCTACAGATATTTTATTTTCAGCAATACAAGGAACCTCTTCATTTTTTAATTATGGATTTTTCGGTTCAGAAATCTTTATTAATGGTCAGTATACATTAAATTTTTCACCTTTAATTGATTATAAAATTTTATCAGGTAGTAATTCTCCAGGCATATTTGACAACCTGGTTATTGGTCGTGATAGATTTGTTGTATCAGGAAGAAACTGGAAAGGTGATATTGCAGAAATTATTATTTATAATCAAGATCTAAATGATTCTCTAAGAAATTTAGTAGAACAATACCTCCGCTACAAATACGCCCCCCCCGTAAACCTCGGACCTGATATTAAAATAAGATACGATTTCTGCGACACCACTTTAGATGCAGGAGCAAGATTTACCGATTACCTCTGGTCAACAGGCGATACTACGCAAACAATCACTGTTAATACATCAGGAACTTACTGGGTAAGTGTTACTGACATTTTCGGCTATCCTTCAAGCGATACTGTAATAGTTACTTTTCCATCATACAACTTTATTAATGATACTGTAATATGCTTATATGATACTCTTTTATGGGATGTTGAACTTGAATTTGAAGATGATTATACCTATTTATGGCAAAACAATGATACTCTACCTTATTTTGAAATTACTCAAGCCGGTGAATATCATGTTACTATTACTGATTCTTTGGGTGGATGCCCTTTAATGTCTGATATAATTACTGTTACTGTGGATTCTTTCACCGTATATGCTTCTCTCGGTAATGATACAATATTATGCAGCGGTAATAAAATTTTCCTGCAAGAAGATGCTTCTGAAGCTGTAAGTTATATTTGGCCCAACGATTCAACAAATTCTTATTATATTGTTGATACTACAGGTAATTACTGGGTAAGTGTAACAAACGCTCTTGGATGTATTGCAACTGATACTATATATATTGATATTTCAGGAGTTGCACCTGTCCCTGGTTTTTATATTGATACAGTTTGTGATGGTTTACCCGCTATTTTTACAGATACTTCTTCTACACTTGAAGGCAGTATTAACTCCTGGGAGTGGGATTTCGGTGATGATTCTTTATCAAATGCTCCCAATCCTGTACATCAATATGATACAGCAGGAATTTATTCAGTTACTCTTACTATAGCTACTGATAGCGGCTGCTCTAATTTCATATCAAAAAACATTACTATTCATCCTTTACCGGTTGTTGATTTTTCACTTTCTACATTTTGTTCTGATAATAAAATAATTTTTACTGACCTTAGCGAGGTAAATGATACTTCTACTATAAGCTACTGGGAATGGGATTTCGGCGATTATATTACCTCAAACGATACTAACCCTGTTCATATATTTGATACCGCCGGTACTTATCAAATAGTTTTAAAAGCATATTCCGGCTTTGGCTGCAGTGATTCTTTAATTAAGGATATTGAAATAAAACCATCGCCTGAAACAGATTTTAGTTTTTCCACAGCATGTACAGACAGAAATGTTTATTTTATTGATAATACTGTTCCTTATTTAGGGCAGAATCTATACTGGGATTGGGATTTCGGATATGGCTCTGCTACTTCTGACCTACAGAACCCTGTTCACATATTTGATACAGCAGGAACTTATACAGTAACTTTAACGGCAACACATTCTGCAAATCATTGTCCCAGAGCAATTTCAAAAGAAGTTATTGTTTACTATTCACCGGTTGCAAATTTTGGCAATTTAGATGCCTGCGTAAATAATCCTCATCAATTTGCTGACAGCAGTAGTATTATTGATGGTGCAATAACCGAATGGAAATGGACCTTTGATACTTTCGGCATTTCTGATCTTCAGCAACCAATTATAACTTTTACTGATACGGGAATCTTTGATGTTGAGCTGGTGGTTATTACAGAATTAAATTGCACAGATACTATTAATCAAACTATCAATATATATCCATTACCGGAGGTTGATTTTACTTTTTCCCCAACTTTCGGCACACCGCCATTAACTGTTGATTTTGATACACTATTTACAAACGAAATTAACCACTGGAATTTTGGAGATGGTGAAGAAAGCGATTTATGTTGTCCAACTCATACTTACCAGGACAGCGGACAATTCCGTATAACTCTTGTAACAACCAACGAATTTGGCTGTAAAGATTCCATTTCAAAAGAAGTAAAAATTGTTATCCCGGTATATGATGTTGCAGTTCTAAATGTAACATCCGGCGTTAATAATAATTACTTATCAGCTTCCGCAGTAATTGCTAACCTTGGAACTATGCCTATTTACTCTTTAGAGCTTATAATTGATTTTGGCGAAGGTTCTACTATAAAAGAAATCTGGAACGGGGCACTGTTTTCCGGGCAGGTAATTCCTTATGACTTTTCAGCTTTATATGAATTACCGCCAAATACTATACCTTCTTATGTTTGTATAAAAGCAGAATTTACCAATAATATCATTGATGATTTTCCTGAGAATAACGAAGAATGCTATGTTTTTGAAGATGGTTTTCGTGCTTTAGAGCCATATCCTAACCCTGCTTCAAATTCAATAAATATTGAATTTATAATACCTTATGAAGAATACGTAGAAATATATCTTTACGATGCACAGGGCAGAAAAATTAAAGAAATATATACCGGTAATGCGAATGAAGGTTTCAACAGAATAATCCTGAACACTTATGAATTAAGCAACGGCGTATATACCTATCAAATAACCTTTGAAGACGACACACAGACAAAACAGTTTATTAAGGAATAGTGAAATTAATTTTTGCAACCCTGCTATAAATTTCCTATTTTTTAATCAATTAAAATATCCCAATATCCATTTCTGGGTGTTCCTTTCCATTTAACTATATCTTTTTTTGATAAATTTTTTAAATGATATTTAACACCATTTTTACTGATTCCTATTTTTTCTGCAATATCTTCTTTTGATATTTTTATATTTTTTCTTATCAATTTAATTATTTCAATTTCAGTACTACTTAGGGTTTGCTCAAAAACTTATTATTAGTTAATATTCAATCAATTACAAACCACAAGTGCAAGATTTTTGCAAAGGAATATTACATTAATGGCATAAAACTTTGCATTTTTTTAATAAAATAGGTCACCTCTACGAGGCTTTTATTTATATTTAATTATATATCACCGAGCTTCCGCTCGGTGCTACAAATAGGGTGTTCCTAACGGAACAACTATCGGGACTATCTTATAATTCCATAGGAATGATCTATTTGTAACCCCGAACGGCAGTTCGGGGACTTAAAACAGACAATATGTCTTAAATCCCATAGGGATGACCTATTTTGAATCTTGACTTTTTGAGCAAGCCCTACTTAAAGAATTAGTTTTGGGGGTAGTTTTAGGGGTAGTCTTAGGGGTGGTTTTCTGGGTAGTTAATTTAAACTCTACCAAATAACCGTCACCACTTTCGTTATAACTAAAATTAACATTAGTATATTGACTCAATGCTTTTCTAATTCTTACATACCCACTGCCATATTTTTCAATAGTCTTTGTAAGATAAAATGCTTCTGCAACAGATTTATTTCTTAATTGAGATTGATAACTATCTGTTTTTAAATCTTCTATAGTAAGTCCGCCATATAATTTTCCCGGATTAAAAATTGTAATTCTATTATCAAAAATGGCTGTAATATTGCCCACAAAAAGCCCAGTACAGTCTGTTTATACTTTACTTTTATATCACGCCAGGTAAAAAAATAGAAAAATTCTCTATATTCCCATATTTCTTTTAGGTTAAGAGATATTCCTTTTTGGGGTTTGATAGTATATTAATGAACTACTTAGGCAGTATGTTCCTAAGAAAACATCTTTTGATTTGTTGAATTATAACCAAATTTTATGTTATAATAATCTGATTTTTTTCATCAATTTAGTTTTGTATTGAAAATAATATTAATTTTGTTGCATTTCAAACTTAAATACGCCTTTATGCGGATGGAGCGAAAGAAAATGCAACTGAAGAGGCAAAAGAATCCTGCAAAAACAGCGGACAAGCAGTAGAAGACCATTTTCCCCATGTGGAGAAAATGGTCGGATTGGGTTCGGGCGCAAAAAGAGATATTGGCGATCTGCACCTCACAAGATATGCCTGTTATTTGATAGTTCAGAATGCCGACCCAAGTAAAGAAGTCGTTGCCTTAGGACAAACTTATTTCGCTGTTCAAACGAGAAAATATTAAGAGAAAACAAAAAGCAAATCAAACGCATTATGAAGTTGGGAAAAAAGTAAGGCAAACCATTAAAGAATTAGGCGGAACAATGCCAGAGAATTTGCCAACAGTGGAAAACATAAAACAAATTGAAACAAAAAAACAGAAAGCACTAAATTGAGAAAGTAAAGGTTTTTCAAAAATTTCTAATAGAGTCCTTTGCAAAACTAACTTTTATCTGTCATTTTGAGTCCCGACAGTGTCGGGATAAATTCCACGAAAAATCTTATAATGTTGATAACCAATGAAATAAAATGAAATTAATTTTTGCAACCAACAATCCCGATAAACTAAAAGAATTACAGCAACTTTTAGGAAAAAATATTGAGCTGCTAAGCTTAAATGATATTGGTTGTGAAGAGGAAGTTCCGGAAAATCATACAACTTTAGAAGAAAATGCAGCAGAAAAAGCTTCATACATTTATAAAAAATATAAATTGAACTGTTTTGCTGATGATACTGGCTTAGAAATTGAAGCATTAAATAATGAACCTGGTGTATATTCAGCACGTTACGCAGGGCAGGAAAAAAATTTTAATGCCAATATACAAAAGGTTATAGAAAAACTTCAAGGAATAAAAAACAGAAGAGCACGCTTCAGAACCGTTATCTCTCTTATTATTGAAGGAAAAGAAATTCAACTCACGGGCATTGTAAACGGCACAATATTAAAAGAAAAAAAAGGGACAGAAGGTTTCGGCTACGACTCTATTTTTCAACCTGATGGCTATAATAAATCTTTTGCCCAAATGTCATTAAAAGAAAAAAACAAAATTAGCCATAGAGGTATTGCGGTTAGAAAATTAATTAATTATTTAAAAAGTTTGGCTAAAAATTAAAAATTTGTAGTTTGTTGTGTTTTTTCTTTTTTTCTTGGAATTTGAGATTTGGGACTTGGAATTTGGAACTTTTAAATATTATACCGACATTATGGGCAGACACTAATTAGTATTCTGGCTCAACTCCCATATTATAAAATACAAATGCCCAGATATCAGCTGCCGTATCAATAATTTTTAAAGTTGGTTTTCCTGCCCCGTGTCCTGCTTTTACGTCAATACGAATCATTACAGGATTATTTCCTTTATATTTTTCCTGTAAAGTAGAAATATATTTGAACGAATGAGCAGGAACAACCCTGTCGTCGTGGTCGGCAGTTGTAACTAAAACAGCAGGATATTCAACATCTTCACTGATATTATGCAAAGGTGAAAATTTATAAAGATTATTAAACTGAACAGAATCATCACTTGAGCCATAATCATCAACCCATGCCCAGCCGATAGTAAATTTATGAAAACGCAGCATATCCATAACACCAACAGCCGGTAATGCTACCTTAAATAAGTCGGGGCGTTGATTAATACATGCTCCGATTAATAACCCGCCATTTGAGCCACCTTGAATAGCAAGCATTTCGGGTGAAGTATATTTTTCCTTAATTAAATATTCAGCAGCACTTATAAAATCATCAAATACATTTTGCTTATTTAACTTTGTTCCTGCCCTGTGCCACTGTTCACCATACTCTCCCCCACCCCTTAAGTTTGCCATTGCAAAAATACCGCCCTGTTCCAGCCAGAGCAGTCTGCTTATGCTAAAATTAGGTGTTAAGCTAATATCAAAACCGCCATAACCATATAATAATGCAGGATTATTCCCATTTAATACAATTCCTTTTTTATGAACAATAAACATAGGAATTTTTGTTCCATCCTTACTTTTATAAAATACCTGCCTGGTTTCATATAAGCTTGCATCAAAATCAATTTCTGATGATGTATAAACCTCCGGTTTATTTGTGTTAAAATTATATTTATATACAACACCCGGAACTGTAAAAGATGTAAAAGAATAGAACGCAATACTATCATTTTTCTTACTATTAAAAGCCGAAACAGTGCCAATTGCCGGCAGATTGATTTCTCTTTCAAAGCTACCTTCAAAATTATAAATATTTAGACGTGTAGAAGCATCTTTCATATAATTAGCTACAATTTTATTTCCTGCAATAAAACATGATTTCAGGACATTTTCTTTTTCAGGAAGAATATCTTTCCAATTTTCTTTTTCAGGGCTGTTAACATCAATGCTGAGCAGTTTAAATTTGGGTGCCTTGTAATTTGTTCTTACCAGCAAACGCTCATCAATATGTTCTATTACAGCAAAATCATAATCAAAGCCATCGGTAATCTTAATAAATTCAGAATGTTCTTTTGTTAAATCCTTAAAATAAAGCGAATTTCCACTTGTAGATTCAGTTTTATAAAGGAGCAGATATTTTTCATCTTCAGTTACAGATACATTGTAGTTTCTTAATGGATAATCTTTATCTTCAAAGAACAATATATCTTCTTTCTGGTCGGTTCCGAGCTTATGATAATAAACCTTGTGGAATTTGTTAATATTTGACAACTCCGTTCCTTGTTCAGGTTCATCGTATCGGCTATAGTAGAAACCGTCTTTAAACCACGAAATTCCTGAAAACTTAACCCATTGGATATGCTCGTCAAGTTCCTTGCCGGTTTCAATATTCTTTACATAAATCTCATTCCAATCAGAACCCTTATATGCAATTGCATAAGCCATATATTTTCCATCTCTTGAAATTCCTAAACCTGCCAGGGCGGCAGTTCCATCTTCAGATAACTTATTAGGGTCTAAAAATACTCTCGCTTTACTTTTCAAATTATCCTTAATATACAGCACACTCTGATTTTGCAGACCATCATTTATGAAAATAAAATATTTTCCACCTTCTTTAAAAGGTGCTGATATTTTGGGATAATCCCAGATATCTGTCAATCGTTTTCTGATTTTTTCTCTAAATGGAATTTTTGATAAATAACTGAATGTAACATCATTTTGAGCTTTAACCCATTGAGCTGTTTCTTCCGATTTGTCATCCTCTAACCAGCGGTATGGGTCAGGCACTTCTACTCCAAAGTAATTATCAACCTGAGGGAGTTTTTTTGTTTCCGGATATTCAAAACCCGTAAACTTATCAGGTGAAATTTGATTACAGGAAATGAATCCGGTAAGCAAAATTGGTATGAGTATTTTTTTCATAGGTTTAAATTTTTAGACACGAATTTCACGAATTAACACGAATAAAAAAAATCAGTGAAAATTAGTGGAATTCGTGGTATATTTTAAAGAACGACTATAATAAGAGAGACCTTTGCAAAACCTGTAAAATGTCATTCTGAACCCTTCGCTATTGTCATTCTGAACGAAGTGAAGAATCTCAAGAGACCGCTCAGGACAGGCTCCGTGAAGAATCTTTTTATTTCACTGGTTATCAACATTATAAGATTTTTCGTTTCACTCAAAATGACAGCTAAAAGTTAGTTTTGCAAAGGACTCTAAGATATATTACCAGTAAAACCTTGCATTATAAACAGCTTTGTTTTCTTTTTTGTCTGTAACAGTTAAAACGAGTTGATGAAACTTTTGTTTTTTTATTCTTTCATCATCAAAGTAGTAAGTGATTAAATCATTTTTCGCATCGTATTCCAATAAGCACCATTTATTATCAATGTAGCCGGAATAAGATTTAATACCTGAAAGATTATCTTTAATTATAAAATCAATTTTAGTAGAATTGCTCAAATCTGCATCATTACTTATATTTAAAGGCTTGATTGTGGGAAGTATAGTATCAATAACTACAACAAAATTTCCAAACTTATAAGTCTTAACTGTAACAAAGCCATCTTTCCAGGTTCCACCAACAGCAGAAAAACGACCTTTATTATTAACTCCGGCAATTAGTGCTTTGTTTTTCAAACCATCCGGAATACTATCAGTTTTTATTGATAAAGTATATTTTTTATGAATTGGTGTGAATCTATTGTGTATATGATGAACAGACGAAAAACATCCGTTTTCTGATTCTGATTTACTATATTGAAAAAATAATGTATCATATAAAGCATTTTCAGGAATAAATATTTCTATACTATCATTACTAAAATAATTTGCTGTTTGATAAGGCATTATCTTTGTCTGTAGAGACGAGGCGGAATGTAGAGACGAAGCATGCTTCGTCTCTACTTCAGTAGAATCCGCTTTTTCTTTTGGAGTCATCGGATGACTGGGAGTCATCCGATGACTTTGAACCTTAAAATTCAAAACGGAAGTATTGTTGTAAACATCTTTAACAATGAATGATATATTGTGAAATTGAGCATCGTTAAATATGAATATACCTCTGTTTTCTACATTCTTGTATATACTAAGCTTATTATTTGGTGCAATAAAAGTTTTATGAATTTTCTTTTTTTGTTTAATGTTTTCTTTATAATCTATATGAGAGTTAATATATCTTGTTTCAGAAAAAGAGAATTCTTTAAATTCGTGGTAATAAATTCTAATACTGTCAATCAACAGTTCAATTGAGTAAACACCGCAAATATTATCAGAGCCATTTAAAAAATCGTGTGTTTCAATACCAAATCCTATTTTACCGCAAAGCGTAATTATTTTATCAGATAACAGGGAATAATTTTCGTTACTTCCTGATACCCCAGTACGCTTTGCTACTGGGTAAACCTTGAATATTTGTGTTTGATTTTTATTGTCTGTAAAACTATATTTATCCTGGGGATAAATAGAAATGCTATATATTTTAGGTTTAAGATTATCCTTAATATCAAAATTAAATAACAGAGGGTTTAATGGGTTATCTGTCTTAGCATCACGAATTTCAAAATGCAAATGAGGACCAGTTGAACTACCTGAATTTCCTGATATTGCAATAAGTTCACCTTTTTTTACAGGGAATTGATTTCGTAGAGGATATAAATCAATATTATATCTTTTCATTTTATATTGTGCTTTTTTTACATAGCTGTCAATATGTTCATTAAATTTCTGAAGATGAGTATATACTGTAATATATCCGTCAGCTAACGGATGAGTGATATAAAGAGCTTTTCCATACCCCCAGGGTGAGAATTTTATCCTTGAAATATAACCATCTGCCGATGCATAAATATTTTTACCTTCTTTGCTTTCAGTTTTAATATCTATACCAGCGTGAAAATGCTCGGGACGCAATTCGCCAAAATTACCAGATAAAAATAAAGGAATATCCAATGGAGAACCAAAATAATTCTGAGGATATTCTGCTTGACTAAATCCCTGCAATACAATAAGAAAAAGTATAAATAATAAAGAAATATATTGTTTCATTGCTATATTATATTGTTAATTATTAGTTTGTGAAATTAATTCTTAAATGGTTAAATTGTTATATTGTTAAATTGTTACAGATCACAGAAAACTTATGCGAAAGAAAATAACAATTTAGCAATTCAGCAATTTAACAATTTTTCATATGTATATCATATAATATCAATATCCAGCAACATCCCCGATTGCAAAGTCTTGGAGGGCAAACAATTTCAAATTTCAAGCATTCAGCAACCAAAGATAATTAAAATCAAGAATTTTATAACAAAACTAAAATTTAGTTTATTTTATGAAAAATATAATATTAATATTTTTTGATTTATAAAAACAATGTTATATTTGTCGCATAGAAAATTTAGAAAATGATAGATGAGCATAATGAATTATTCATTAGTTTAAAAGAAAAAATAAAAAATATTATTTCGTTATACGAAAAATCAAAAAAAGAGAAAGAAGAGCTTTCGGATGAAAAATTAAGTTTTATTAATCAAATTAAAGAAAAAGATAAGGAAATTGAAGAATTAAAAAACAAGTATAATATTCTGAAATTAGCAAAAACATTTAGAGCGTCGGATAATGATAAAAGTGATGCGAAAAATAAAATAAATAGAATAGTGCGGGAAGTTGAAAATTGTATTGCTCTTTTAAATAAATAGATATTGATATGGAAGATCAATTTATCATAAGAATAAAAATTGCTGATAGGTATTATCCTATTACTATTAATAGAAACGATGAACAGAAAGAGGAAAAAATGAGAAAAGCAGCCAACAAGATAAATGATATTATATTACGCTATAAACAAACATTTGGGGAAAAGAACGAAGATAACGATGAGTTTAAAGGAGATACACAGGACTATTTAGCGATGACTGCTTTACAATTTACAAAATCATTTATAGAAAATTGTGACAGATACGACATTTCACCAATTATTGATAATATGAAAGAATTAAATCAAGAATTAGGTGAATACATAGAAAAAGAGTAATTAGGTTCTTTTAAATAAAATATTGGTTTTTGCCCGCATTGATTCTTTAAAATTTTTTAAAAATCAACACTAATAAAATTGGAGTAAAGCTCATATTACGTAATGCAGGCCTCAATCCTCCCGATTACTCGGGTGGATATCCCGAGAAATCGGGAACAGTGGAAGTAAGAAATAATATGGCAGCTCCACCCATGTGTATCTGGGTTTTTATAAAAGTGATAAAGAAATTGATGCGGGCTTTTTTATTGCTGGATACTGGTTAAAGGTCAACCTTATTCAGGCATGGTCAACCAAGCAACCAGAAACAAGAAACCAGAAGCAAGCAACAAGAAACAATTAATCAAAACAAGTTTAAATCTAATATAACAAGCATTATGAACTCAATTTTAGTTATTATAATAGGACTAACTTCATTTCTTGCCGGAGGCTTTATTGCATATTTTGTATGGCAGAAAGTTTTAAAAAAAAGAAATGAAAATATTATTCAAGATGCAAAATCTGAAGCAGATGTAATTAAAAAAGAAAAGATACTGCAGGCAAAAGAAAAATTCTTTGAATTAAAATCTGAGTACGAAAAGTATATTCAGGAAAAAAACAATAAATTATTAATTGCTGAAAACAGGATAAGACAAAAAGATGTATCTTTTTCACGAAACTTAGAAGAATATCAGCGAAAGAAAAACGAAATAGATGTAATACGTAATAATTTGAATACTCAGATTAGCCTGGTAGAAAAAAAGACAGAGGAGTTAGAAAAAATCCATAAGCAACAAGTTCAACAATTAGAGACTATTTCGGGACTTTCTGCTGAAGATGCAAAATCACAGATAATTGATTCACTCAAAGATGAGGCTAAAACAGAGGCAATGTCATACATCAATGACATTATGGATGAAGCGAAAATCACTGCCGGTAAAGATGCTAAAAAAATTATTATTCAAACATTACAACGAGTAGCCAATGAGGGTGCAGTTGAAAATTCTATAACGGTTTTTCATATAGACAACGACGAGATGAAAGGACGTATAATTGGAAGGGAGGGACGAAATATTCATGCATTAGAAGCTGCTACGGGTGTAGAAATTATTGTAGATGACACACCTGAATCAATTATTTTATCTGCATTTGATCCTATCCGTCGTGAAATTGCCGGTCTTGCATTAAATACATTGGTAACTGATGGTCGTATCCATCCTGCAAGAATTGAAGAGGTTGTAATAAAAGCTAAAGCACAAGTTGAAGAAGAGATAATTGAAATAGGAAAAAGAACAGCTATTGACATTGGTATCCACGGATTACATCTTGAATTAATTCGTTTGATAGGAAAAATGAAATATCGCTCTTCTTATGGGCAGAATTTATTGCAACACTCACGTGAAACTGCAAATTTATGTTCTATTATGGCAAGTGAACTTGGATTAAATACAAAACTTGCTAAACGTGCAGGACTGTTGCACGATATTGGAAAGGTCTCTGATGATGATCCGGATCTATCACACGCTGCATTAGGAGAAAAATTAGCTGAAAGATATAAAGAAAAACCGGAGATTTGTAATGCAATTGGCTCACATCACGATGAAACTGAAATGACAAACTTAATTTCACCAATAGTCCAAGCTTGCGATGCTATTTCAGGTGCTCGCCCCGGAGCTCGTCGTGAAGTGGTTGAGTCTTATATTAAACGCTTGAAAGATTTAGAGGCATTAGCATTATCTTACCCTGGTGTTTTTAAAACTTATGCCATACAAGCAGGACGTGAATTAAGAGTAATCGTCGGAAGTGATAAAATTTCTGATAAAGAAGCAGAAACCATTTCTTATAATATAGCAAAAAAAATTCAAGATGAGATGACTTATCCCGGACAGGTCAAGATTACTGTTATCAGAGAAACAAGGGCGGTGAACTATGCTAAATAATGTCAAATGTTAAATAAGGAAATAAAGGTATAAAGGTATAGGGTATAGGGTATAGGGTATAAGGTATAATCTATATAAGTAAGTGGTAATCGGTGATTGGTAATCAGTAAATGGTTTACGTATAACGATTTTAACGACTTCATTGGTTTCGGTAATAGGCAATGAATGGAAAATGACAATGAATGACTATGGCAATAGGTAAATAATAAGTAAATGAATAAACAAACGATTATTGAAAACTCTAAGGTTCTTGTTACCGGTGGTGCTGGATTTATAGGTTCAAATATTATTGAAGCTTTATTAAAGCAAAATAATAAGGTTGTTTGTTTAGATAATTTCTCAACAGGAAAAAGGAAAAATATTGAATCTTTTTTAGCCAATGATAACTTTCAAATGATTGAGGGTGATATTCGCAAGTTTGATGATTGCACAAAAGCAGTAAAAAAGGTTGACTATGTTTTACACCAGGCAGCTATAGGTTCTGTTCAACGTTCAATAAAAGACCCCCAAACTACCAATTCTGTCAATATTGATGGATTTTTAAATATGCTGATTGCCACAAAAAATGAAGGTATTAAGCGATTTGTTTATGCTTCAAGTTCATCAATTTATGGCGACCATAAGGATTTACCAAAAATTGAGGAAAGAATTGGAACTCCATTATCACCGTATGCAATTACAAAATATGTAAATGAGCTTTATGCAAAAGTATTTTCAGATTTATACCAGATTGAAACTATCGGTCTTAGATATTTTAATGTATTTGGAAAGCGTCAGGACCCCGAAGGGGAATATGCAGCTGTGATACCTAAGTTTATCAGCTTATTGCTCAAGAATAAATCTCCTGTTATATATGGAGACGGCAACCAGTCACGAGATTTTACTTATATTGATAATGTTATTTCAATAAATCAATTAGCTGCATTAACACAAAATAAAAATGCTATAAACACAGTTTATAATGTAGCTTATGGAGAAAATATAACTATAAATGCTCTCACTGCAACATTAAAGGAAGTATTGAGCAGATTTGATAAGAAAATACTAAATATTAAACCCGAATATAAAACAGAGCGTCCTGGCGACATTAAACATTCTTTAGCATCAATTGACAAAGGGAAAAAACTGTTGGGCTACAATCCCCGGTATAGTCTTAAGAAAGGATTGGGATTGGCTATTGGGTGGTATTGGGGGGAGATGGGGATAGTAAATTTATAAATAAATATTATTTAATTTTAGTAATTTTAATTTTTGAAAATTTTATATTTAAAAAAATATTTTAATGTTAAATAACAAATCAATAATAGTAACAGGAGGTACAGGCTCTTTTGGTAGAGAATTTGTAAAAACTGTATTAAGTAAATATCCAAATGTTAAAAGATTAATTATCTATTCAAGAGATGAATTGAAACAATTTGAAATGTCACAGGTATTTTCTCATGAAATATATTCTTCGATACGTTATTTTATAGGTGATATAAGAGACAAGGAAAGATTTATCAGAGCTTGTGAAGGTATAGATATTATTGTTCATGCTGCTGCATTAAAACAGGTCCCTGCCTCTGAATATAATCCCATAGAGTTTATTAAAACTAATATATTAGGAGCTGAAAATATTATTAATGCCGCCTTAGAATGTGGTGTAGAAAATGTTGTTGCTTTATCTACTGATAAAGCAGCGGCACCTATCAATTTATATGGAGCAACAAAATTATGTTCAGATAAATTATTTGTATCAGCTAATAACATTAAAGGTGCCAGAAATTTAAAATTTTCTGTTGTTAGATATGGAAATGTAATCGGTTCACGTGGTTCTGTTGTGCCTTTTTTCATCCAAAAACGAAAAGACGGGGTATTACCTATTACTGATAAAAATATGACTCGGTTCAATATATCATTGAAAGCTGGAGTTGATTTAGTGCTTTTTGCCATTAAGAATGCGCAGGGTGGAGAAATTTTTGTTCCAAAGATACCTTCATTTAAAATTACAGATCTTGTTGAGGCAATTGCACCAAATTGTAAGGAGGAAATTGTTGGAGTCAGGCCTGGTGAAAAAATTCACGAAGAAATGATTACAGAGTCAGATTCTTTATTTACAATAGAGCTGGAAAATTATTATGTAATTTTACCATCAACAATTTCTAAAGAAGACAGAGAAATATTTCTTAAAAAATATAATGCAAAACCTGTTAAACCCGGATTTAAATATAATTCAGGGACGAATACAGAATGGTTAAACGTTGAGCAGTTAAGAGAACAGATAAAAATGCATGTTGATCCCAATTTTACTATTGAACTATAAAATGAAAACAATTCCATAACTGAAAGTAAAAAATTATCAAAAAATACATTAAAAAATACACTAAATATCAAAAAAACATAATTTATTTATTAATCAAATTAAAAAGATGAAGACTGGTGCTATAATACAGGCAAGAATAAACTCAAAAAGATTACCAGGAAAAATATTTCTAAAATTACCTTATAAATCAAATTATACAGTATTAGAACAAATTATCACAAGAATCCGGAAAGTTGAAAAAATAGATTATATTATTATTGCCACAACCGATAATATATTAGATAATAAAGTTGAAGAATTTTGTAAAGAAAAAAATATTGACTGTTTCAGAGGGAATGAAGAAGATGTTTTATCAAGGTTTTATCTTGCAGCAAAAAAATATAATCTGGATATCATAATAAGATTAACAGGAGATAGTCCTTGTATTGATTATCAAATATTAAATACTACAATTGAAACCCATTTACAAAATGAAAATGATTTTACAAAAACAAAGAATTATCCATTAGGTACTATTCTTGAAATTATTTCTTTCCCTACATTGGAAAAAACTTATCAGCAGGCAAAACAAAGTTTTGAAAAAGAGCATGTTACACCATATATATATCAAACCAATCCCGATATTTTTAAAATAGAATATATTAAGGCGAAAGATAAATTACATGCACCAGATCTGAGATTAACTCTTGATACAATAGAAGATTACGATTTTTTATGTATGATATTTGACGAATTGTTTTTGAAAAATAATTACTTTGGAATTAAGGATGTTTTAAGTTTATTAAACCATAAGCCCTGGCTGAAAAGAGTAAACAATAAAATTATTCAGAAAAAAACTTATCTGGGAGAAAAAGAACAAATTAAAGAAGCGATAAAGCTTTTAGAATTCCAGGAATTAAAAACACCAATACAAATATTAAAGAAATATCTTAATGAAAATATTCATAATAACAGAAGGAAGTAAACACATAGGGTATGGTCATATTAACAGATGTATATCTCTGTATGAAGCATTTATCAATAAGGACTTTTTATCTGTATTTATTGTAAATGGTAATGATTCAATTAATGAATTACTAAAAAATAAAGAATATCAGATTTTTGATTGGATAAAATTTCAGGATAAACTATTTGAATTAATAAAAAATGCAGATATTATTATAATTGACTCATATTTGGCACAGCAGGAGTTTTTTGATAAAGTCGCAGAATTAAATGCTATTTTATTATGTTTTGACGATAATAAAAGGGTAAACTATTCAAAAGGTTTTGTAGTTAATGGTATATTAAATGCAAAAGATTTAAACTATACTGATAATGAAAAACTCTGTTATCTATTAGGACCTTCCTATACCCCATTGAGAAAAATTTTTTGGAATGTTCCAGACAAAGAAATAAAAGAAAAAATAGAAAGTATAATGTTGACTTTTGGAGGAAGTGATATAAGAAATCTAGCTCCAAATGTCTTAAAGTTATTAATAAGGCAATATCCTGAATTAAAGAAAAATGTTGTTATAGGTAAGGGTTATAGGAATATAAGGGAAATTGAAAATATAGCTGATAAACAAACAAATTTAGTTTACTATCCTGATTCAAATGATATGCAAAAGGTAATGTTAGAATCAGACATTGCAATATCTGCAGCAGGACAGACTTTAAACGAATTAGTAAGAATGGGAGTTCCGACAATAATGATTATGGTGGCTGATAATCAGATAAATAATGTGAAAAGTTACGAAAAATCAGGATGTTGCAAATATGCAGGTTGGTGGAAAGATGCTTCAACATATAAAAATATTGTAAGATTGATTAATAACCTGAAAGATAAAGAGTTAAGATTTAATAATTCAGTAACAGCTAAAATAATTATTGACGGAAAAGGTTCTGAAAGAATTATAAAAACAATTTTGTTTTCATATTTTGAGAAAAACCTGGTTTTAAGAAAAGCAGAGAGCAAAGATATTTTTTATGTTTTTAATTTATCAAATGATGAATCTGTAAGGAAAAATTCTTTTAATCAAGAGAAAATATTGTTTAAAGACCATGAAAAATGGTTTAATAATAAAATCAAAGATAAAAATTCTTTGTTTTTAATTGCTCAAGTAAAAAACAAATTTGTAGGTCAATTAAGATATGATATTAATTCTAAAGAAGCAGTTATAAACTTAAGCTTTAATAATGAAGTAAGAGGAAAGGGTGCAGGGAAGGTGGCAATTCAAAAATCATTAAAATTATTAAAAATTGAAAAACCACTGGTTGAAAATGTCGTAGCTTTTGTAAAAAATAAAAATAAATCATCAAAAATTCTATTTGAAAAATCAAATTTTCAATTGATTGATGATAATTATAAAAATGCGAATAACTCTAAATTCATATATAACATCAAAATAAGGAAATAAAAAAAGATGATTTTCCTTTATTAAAAAAATAGCAGCAATAAAATTTGTTGTTAGAATTAAAGGGAAAGTAAAATATATAATAGTAAAAAATGGAATTTAAAATTGCTCATAAAACAATAGGAGAGAATTATCCTGTTTTTATTATAGCAGAATTATCTGCTAATCATAATCATAAATTTGATATAGCAGTAGAAACAATAAAAGCAGCAAAAGAGGCTGGTGCTGATGCAATAAAACTACAAACTTATACAGCAGATACAATTACAATAGATTGTGATAATGAATATTTTAAAATAAACGAGGAAACCATCTGGGATGGTAAAACTTTGTATGAATTATATAAAGAAGCATATACTCCATGGGAATGGCAGCCAAAACTAAAGAAAATTGCAGAAGATATTGGTTTAATATGCTTTTCTTCACCTTTTGATAAAACAGCAGTAGATTTTCTGGAAAATATAAATGTCCCGGCATATAAAATTGCATCTTTTGAAATTACCGACATTGCTTTAATAGAATATGTTGCTTCAAAAGGTAAGCCAGTAATTATCTCAACAGGCATAGCAACTAAAGATGACATTACAGAAGCTGTTAATGCCTGTCATAGAATGAACAATAATCAGATTGCATTGTTAAAATGTAGTTCCTCATATCCTGCACCTTTTGAAGAAATAAATCTTAAAACTCTACCAGATTTGAAAGATAGATTTAAAACTATTATAGGATTATCTGACCATACTATAGGTAATTCCGTTGCGATTGCTTCAGTTGCTCTTGGTACTAAAATAATTGAAAAACATTTTATACTTGACAGAAAATTGGGAGGGCTAGATGCTTTTTTTTCAATTGAACCGCAAGAATTTAAAATAATGGTCCAGTCAATAAGGGAAGTTGAAAAATCATTAGGTAATATAACTTATGAACTATCTGAAAAAAGTAAGAAAAACAGAAAGTTTTCAAGGTCCTTGTTTGCTGTTAAAGATATAGAAGGGGGAGAATTATTAACAGAGAAGAATATACGGTCAATACGACCTGGATATGGTATGCATCCAAAATATTATAAAGAAGTAATTGGTAAAAAAGCAGTTAAAAAAATAAAAAAAGGAATACCTTTAGACTGGTATTTAATAAAAGATTAATTTTGCATTGATAAATTTATAAAACAACAAGATATGACTGGTTATAAAACCGCTCAGGAAGATTTCTGGGCTGGAACATTTGGTAATAAATATACAGATAGAAATTATGATAAAAAATGGTTGGCAAGTAATATAAATCTGTTCTCAAAAATACTTGGTAAAACAAAAAATGTTCATTCGGTAATTGAGTTTGGAGCAAATATTGGTCTTAATTTATTAGCTATAAAGGCTATTTTACCTGATATTGAGTTATCGGCAATTGAAATAAATAAAAATGCTGTCTTGGAATTAGAAAATACTGTTGAAGGTGTAAATGTATATCACCAGTCTATATTTGACTTTAAACCTAAAAATAAATACGATTTTGTTCTTACTAAAGGTGTTTTAATACATATTAATCCTGACAAACTTCACAATGTTTATGAAATAATGTATCAGACATCAAATAAGTATATTTGCATAGCAGAATATTATAACCCTTCTCCTGTTTCAATTAACTATCGTGGACATAAAGACAAGCTTTTTAAGCGTGATTTTACAGGGGAGATTCTTGATAAGTTTACTGATATTATATTAGTTGATTATGGATTTGTATATCATAGGGATAATAACTTTCCTCAGGATGATATAAATTGGTTTTTGCTTGAAAAACTTAAATAAAAAGCTATTTTATAATTAAACCTAAAACTATACTATTATGAAGCATTGTATTAAATGTGGTATGCCCGATACAAGACCCGGGGCAATTTTTAGTCAGAAAAATGTATGCCAGTCGTGTATAAATCATGAAAAGCGAAAAAAAGTTGATTGGAAAGAAAGAGAAAAGGAATTAAAAAAATTATGTGATAAATACCGAAGAGATGATGGTTATTATGATTGTATTATTCCTGTAAGTGGTGGAAAAGACAGCCATTTTCTTGTATATACAATAAAAGTTGAGATGGGAATGAATCCTCTTCTTGTTACAGTTGGGGACCCGTTTACAAAAACAGAAGCGGGAATAAGTAATTTCAGAAATTTGGGTGATATATTTGGTTGTGACCATATTCAATTTAATTTAAGTATAGACTTGTTTAGAAAAGTTACAAGAATAGCATTTGAGGAATTTGGGGAACCTTTACGTTTTATAGAGGCTGCTATATATACTGTTCCTACTAAGATAGCAATAAAGTATGGATTACAATTAGTTGTTTATGGTGAAAACGGCGCATATGAGTATGGTTCTACAGATAAAGAAGATCATTCTGCAAATGAAACTATTTCTAAAATATATAAGACAATAGATGTTGATTTTTGGTTAAAGAGAGGAGTATCCAAAAAAGAGGTAAATGCCATAATTCCTCCGACAGAAGAAGAATTGGAAAAAGTTAAGCCGGAAGTAATTTTTATGAGTTATTTTAAGCCATGGAGTAGTACTATTCATCTTGAAATTGCAAAAAGATATGGATTCAGGGATTTAGCTCATGAGTGGAAGCGTGAAGGATGTATTGAGGATTTTGAACAGATTGATTCCATTGCATATATGGTTCATCTCTGGCTTAAGTATCCGAAGTTCGGATTTCAGAGAACATCTGATATTGCATCAAGACGAGTTCGTGAGGGAAAAATTAGTTTAACCCAGGCAAAAAATCTTATAAAAGAAAATGACCACAAATTAGACCAGCGTGCTTTAGACGATTTTATTAATTTCCTGGGATATACTCCAAAGCAATTTTGGGTTATTATTGAACGATTCTGGAACCGTGAAATATTTAAAAAAATTGATGCAGTCTGGGTAATGAAAAATCCTGTATATAAAAATATAGTATAAATTTATATCAGTGAAATTAAATGTATGTTATCCAAAAATTGAAAAGAATAAATTTATTATGTAATATAATTTCAGATTATTTTTATAGTAAATAATGTTAAATATATTCAAAGAAATAGAAAAAAAATATCCTGTTGAAAGCATAAAAATAAATGATATTCAAATATGGCCTTATTTAAGAATCTATCTGGGATTTAAATTAATTTTTGATATAGATAGAATAACATTTAATTTTAAAATCCTAATAAATTTTATTAGAACATTTTTTTACGGCTTTTTTAATTTATTCAGAAAATATGAATATATAGTATTTTCCGTTAGTGAGCAGAGAAAACTAATTAATAATAAATACGTTGATAGATTTGATTATATTGCTGAAATGCTCAATAATACTTTATTTTTTGAATCATCTCTTTCATCACATTTCAAAAAAAAAAATATACCAACTAAACATATATGCTCTAAAAATATTTTATACTTATTTGAAGTAATAATTTCTAACATTTTTATTAGAAATATTAAAATTGAAAATGAACATCTTATAAAAGAAATTTCAGAGAAATATAATATAGATGTTGATTATAGGACTTTAAGCAAAAGATTTATTGCTCAATATAAAATAATGAAATTTATAATAAAAAAAATAAAACCAAAAGCTGTTTTTATGATTACTCCATACA